>MAAC01017950.1_pt1 | contig 14407 bp, 27 predicted proteins | sample 1115981 | NCBI WGS metagenome assembly MAAC01 (sample SAMN04961126, study PRJNA320927) | seawater metagenome | isolation source: sample BD02T64 sea water enriched with oil for 64 days | place: USA:Gulf of Mexico | collected 2013-07-27 | reverse complement strand
TGCTAATACTGAAATGTGATGAAAAAGAGACTTACTCTTCTCCTTCATCTCCATCAGTGTCTACAGGACCAGAATCCTGACCTTTAGCTTCAACATTACGTTCAACCAGTTCGATGAAAGCCATTGGCGCCATGTCACCATGACGGAAACCAGCTTTAAGAACACGAGAGTAACCACCCTGACGCTCTTTGTAACGCTCAGCGAGTTCACCAAACAGTTTACCCGTAATTTTGGTATCGCGAAGAACAGCCATAGCCTGACGACGTGCGTGCAGATCACCGCGTTTACCAAGTGTGATCAACTTCTCAACGATTGGACGAAGATCTTTGGCTTTTGGCAGTGTCGTTTTGATCTGTTCGTGTTTGATCAAAGCGTGAGCCATGTTTGCAAACATAGCCTTACGATGGCTGGAAGTACGATTTAATTTACGACCACTCATTCCGTGACGCATTACTGTTCTCCTTTATCTAATGTCTCGCTCACGAGACGGATTTAACTTCCTATCGCCGCCTGATAATAAAATCAGATGTAATCGATAGGTTTTCGAGGGAAATTCCTCATAGAGCCTGACAAACTTTATTAGAAAGGTTCGTCGAGACGTTTCGCCAATTCTTCGATATTTTCAGGTGGCCATTCGGCAATTTCCATGCCGAGGTGTAGGCCCATACCGGAAAGAACCTCTTTGATTTCATTGAGGGACTTACGACCGAAGTTAGGTGTACGGAGCATCTCTGCTTCGGTTTTCTGCACAAGATCACCGATGTAAACGATGTTATCGTTTTTGAGACAGTTTGCTGAACGAACGGACAGTTCAAGCTCATCAACCTTACGAAGAAGGTTGCGGTTGAACGGAGGTTCACTTGGACGATCATCAATCTCTTCAACTTTAGGCTCATCGAAGTTCACGAAGAGTGAAAGTTGATCCTGTAAAATACGAGACGCAACAGCGATTGCATCTTCAGGAGTGATCGAGCCATCAGTTTCGATATCAAGTGTCAGTTTGTCGTAATCAGTTACCTGACCAACACGTGTGTTGTCGACTTTGTAAGATACTTTACGAACTGGTGAAAAGATCGAATCAACAGGCATAAGACCGATTGGAGCATCTTCGACCGCGTTCTGAACGGCTGGTACATAGCCCTTACCTGTTTCAACAGTAAGTTCCATATCCAGATGAGTTCCGTCATCCAGCGTACAAATGACGAGATCCGGGTTCATCACTTCGATGTCACCAGTTGTCTCGATTTGGCCAGCAGTAACAGAACCAGGACCTTCTGCGCGCAGACGCATACGCTTAGGATCTTCACCTTCCATACGTAAAGCGATGGCTTTAATGTTCAGGATTACGTCAGTAACGTCTTCGCGAACACCAGGAATAGATGAGAACTCGTGTAAAACACCATCGATATGGATGGATGTAACAGCTGCACCCTGCAGGGATGACAGAAGCACACGGCGTAGTGCGTTACCAAGCGTAAGACCAAAACCACGCTCGAGCGGCTCAGCAACAACTTTTGCAACACGAGTGTTATCAATACCAGCCTCAACAACGAGACTTTCAGGTTTGATCAAAGCATTCCAGTTAGTCTGAATCACAGTATAATCCTTGTGACGAGCAAGCTATCGATTACTAACGGGCAGTAACAATGGTTCTTGCAATGTCATATATATGCCAAAAAGCCGGAGAACATCCGGCTTCTGACTAGATCGGAAAAGGCAGGCTACCCGTTTATCAGCCTGCCCAACATCCACTTATACGCGACGGCGTTTAGGTGGACGACATCCGTTATGAGGAATTGGTGTCACATCGCGGATACCCGTGATAGTGAAGCCAACTGCCTGAAGAGCACGAAGAGCGGACTCACGTCCAGAACCTGGGCCCTTTACGTTTACTTCAAGAGTTTTCATTCCGTGATCCTGTGCTTTTTTGCCAGCATCTTCTGCTGCAAGCTGAGCAGCATACGGAGTTGATTTACGAGAACCCTTAAAACCAAGACCACCTGCAGAAGCCCAGGAAATAGCATTTCCCTGTACGTCTGTAATCGTGATGATCGTGTTATTAAAAGTAGCGCTGATGTGAGCGATACCAGAAGAAATATTCTTCCGCTCGCGTTTACGGACTTTCGTCTGAGGTTTAGCCATTATCTAGATACCCTCTTATTTCTTCTTGCCAGCAATAGCGACACGAGGACCTTTACGCGTACGAGCGTTGGTCTTAGTACGTTGCCCACGAACAGGAAGACGCTTACGATGACGAAGGCCACGAAGGCAACCAAGGTCCATCAGACGTTTAATGTTCATAGATGTTTCACGACGAAGATCACCTTCAACCGTGCAACTGCTATCAATTGATTCTCGAATACGAAGTACTTCATCTTCTGTAAGTTGATTAACACGGCGTTCTGCCGGGATGCCAACTTCACTACAGATTCTTTTCGAAATCGCAGGACCAATACCATGGATATAGGTCAATGCGATGAGTACCCGCTTTTGCGTCGGGATGTTGACGCCAGCAATACGAGCCACTACGCTCTCCTCAAAAACACAGATCGGGTGCCAACTATTTGGCAACCCTAAGTTAATTCAATCCGCGACTATCTCAAGAGGTGAAATGAGAGACGCCGTGTATTTCTTTACCAAGTCGAAACCCGGCATTGTACGGGGTGCTAGATAAGGTCACCCTATATACGCTTCGCTAGAAAATTGGATTAAAGCCCGAACTCACTAACTAAATTGTCCATTCGGCGGCGGATTATATGTCAATCCGCCCGCCTGTCAATGGTCAAGTATTACTTAAGAAAACTTGCGATCTGATTCGCAACTTCCTCAATCGTTTTCATACCGTCTACTTTGTGCAAATTGCCCTTCTTTTCATAGTAAGGCAGCACAGGAGCAGTCTGTTCATGATAGACCGCAAGACGCTTTTTAAGGGTCTCAGCATTGTCGTCGGCACGACGCTCAGCTTCGGGTGTTTCTTTAACACGCTGTTCAATACGGCCAAAAAGAATCTTCTCGTCGACAACGATTTCGATAGTGCTGTCGAGCTGCAATCCCTTTTCCTGCAACATCACATCCAAACCTTCGGCCTGGGCAACAGTACGCGGAAAGCCATCAAGAATGAACCCGTTCTTACAATCTGCCTGATCGACACGGTCAGAAATAATTCCGATCATGAGTTCATCAGCAACCAGTTGACCAGCATCCATAACTGATTTGGCTTGTTTGCCAAGTTCAGTACCCGCTGAGACAGCGGCACGAAGCATGTCACCCGTAGAAAGCTGCACAATGTTATATGCTTCTACAAGAATTGCAGCTTGAGTACCTTTTCCTGCCCCTGGAGGGCCAAACAATACAATGTTCATCCACGCCTACCCTTTAATTTTGATTTTTTAATTAGGCCTTCGTACTGATGGGCCACCAGATGAGAATGGATCTGTCCCACTGTATCCATTGTTACGGAAACGACAATCAAAAGACTTGTTCCGCCAAAATAGAATGGTACAGCGTATTGAGAGATCAAAATCTCTGGCAACAAACATACCGCCACCAAGTACGCAGCTCCGGCTATTGTTAGCCGATTTATGATGTAGTCAAGATGATTTGCAGTGTTCTTTCCCGGACGAATACCTGGGACGAAGCCACCGTTCTTTTTCAGATTATCAGCTGTATCCTCTGTATTGAAGACAATGCTCTTGTAGAAGAAGGCAAAGAAAGCAATCAGAGTACTAAAAAGCAGCATATACCCGAGAGATCCACGTCCAAGATTAGCTGTCACCCAGGTTAACCATTCTGGTCCGCTTCCTGCTGAAAACTGAGCTGCAGAAATTGGCATTAACAAAAGAGATGAAGCAAAAATCGGGGGAATGACACCTGATACGTTAAGTTTGATCGGCAGGTGAGAAGAATCACCACCAAACATTTTGTTCCCAACCTGGCGCTTTGGGTATTGAACAATCAAGCGGCGGTGAGCACGCTCAAAGCAAACGATACCTGCGATTACCAGAGGCACCAGTATAATGATAAGCGCAACGAAACCGTTACTCTGGCTAAGCGTAAAAGTTTGAGCCAGCGCTGAGGGAAGACCTGCGACAATACCGGAGAAGATAATGAGAGAAATCCCGTTACCAATCCCGCGCTGTGTTATCTGTTCACCCAACCACATCAGGAAGATCGTACCGCCAGTGAGGGTAATCACAGTGGTCAATTCAAAGAAAATACCGGGATTGATCACCGACGCACCAAACCCTTGTGCTCCTTCAAGTCCTCGGGCAATTCCGAAAGCCTGAACAGCAGCGAGTATAACCGTACCGTAACGTGTGTATTGATTGATTTTTTTACGACCGGACTCACCCTCTTTTTTAAGTGCTTCAATCTGAGGGGAAATCGCTGTCATAAGCTGCATAATAATTGATGCAGAAATATAAGGCATAATATTCAGAGCGAAAATAGTCATTCGCTCCAGAGCACCGCCCCCGAACATATTCATCATACCAAGAACCCCACCAGCCTGACTGTTAAAAGCCTGCTGGAAGATGGTTGGATCGATGCCAGGTATAGGAATATAAGTTCCCAGACGATAAACAATTAGCGCACCCAGTGTGAACCAGATACGCCTTTTCAAATCCGTGGCTTTAGAAAACGCACTAAGATTAATGTTCGCGGCTAATTGCTCAGCAGCAGATGCCATATGCCTGTTCCCGGTACTATAAAAATTAACTAAAAAATAGTAAAGGCAGAAACCCCTATCCAAAGAAAGGGATCTCTGCCTTTACAAATTACTTACTCGCAGGAACGGTGACAGAGCCACCAGACTTTTCTACGGCAGCAATTGCTGCGGCGGAAGCGCCTGCTACAGTGATTTCCACTTTAGCTGACAATTCGCCGTTCGCCAAAAGGCGAATACCGTCACGAGCATTCGTGATAATACCAGAAGAAACGAGTACTTCTTGATCAATCGGCTTTTTGACATCGATTTTCTTAGCGTCAATCGCTGCCTGAAGACGACCGATGTTCAAAGGAACATAGTTCTTCCGGAAGATGTTATTAAACCCACGTTTCGGTAGACGACGATGCAATGGCATCTGCCCGCCTTCGAAGCCTTTAATGCTTACACCGGAACGGGACTTCTGACCCTTGTGTCCGCCACCGGCAGTTTTGCCGTAGCCAGACCCGGTACCACGGCCGACGCGTTTGCGATCTTTCGTTGCACCCGGGTTATCTGAAAGCTGATTTAGCTTCATCGTAATGGTCCCAGTTTCCCCTTCTTGTTGAGAGATCGGAAGGCCCTTAGGCCTCCACAACCTTCACAAGATGGCTAACCTTGTTGATCATGCCGCGTACAGATGGAGTATCTTCCAACGTACGACGACGGTTCATTTTATTGAGGCCCAGACCAACAAGTGTTGCGCGCTGATCTTTAGTCCGTCCGATTGGACTTCCTATTTGAACCACAGTAACGGTTTGCTTCGTAGCCATGGTATCTTATCCTTGAGCTTCTGTGCTTGCAGCACGGTTACCTAGGATGTCAGAAACCTTCTTGCCGCGACGCTGAGCAACCATACGAGGACTGCGCGAACGCGCTAAGCCATCGAGAGCTGCTTTAATCAGGTTGTGCGGGTTCGAAGTGCCTGTGGATTTAGAAACCACATCCTGAACACCAAGAGCTTCGAAAACTGCACGAATAGGACCACCGGCAATAATACCAGTACCTACAGGTGCGCTACGCATAACAATGTTACCTGCACCGTAATGACCTTTGATGTCATGGTGCAGAGTACGGCCCTCACGGAGAGGAACACGTACCATGTTCTGTTTCGCAGCTTCCGTTGCTTTACGAATTGCTTCAGGAACTTCACGGGCTTTACCAGTGCCATAACCTACACGACCACGGCCGTCACCTACGACGACAATAGCTGCGAAGCCAAAACGACGGCCACCTTTGACCACCTTAGCAACACGGTTAATACCGACCAGTTTTTCGATCAGTTCCGGTTCATCGCGGTTGCGATCGTCTCTACGACCACGATTTTCTCTTTGAGAACGTGCCATAAAACTAGTCCCCTTAGAACTTTAAGCCAGCTTCACGGGCAGCATCGGCAAGAGCCTTAATGCGACCATGAAAAATGTATCCACCACGGTCGAAAACGACGTCCGTGATGCCGGCGGCGGCGGCACGCTCTGCAACAAGTTTTCCAACCTTGATAGCAGCGTCTTTATCTGCTCCAGTTTTCAACTCGCTCTTCAGAGCTCCGTCCAGGGTTGACGCAGCGGCAACAGTGACACCCTGCTTGTCATCAATCACCTGAGCATAGATATTTTTGCTCGAGCGAAATACTGACAGGCGAGGACGACCATTACCCGTGCGCCGTAGCTGTGTACGAACGCGACTTTTGCGGCGATCGTGCAATGAAATAAGCTTACGCATGGGTTATTTCTTCTTGCCTTCTTTGCGCAGAATAACTTCATCCGCGTACTTAACACCTTTGCCTTTGTAGGGCTCTGGTGGACGGTAAGCACGGATAACTGCAGCCACTTGGCCGACCTTCTGCTTGTCGATCCCCGAAACGGCAACTGCCGTCGGCTTCTCACACTTGATGGAAATTCCCTCTGGAATAGCGAAAATTACATCATGAGAGTAGCCGAGCTGCAAGTTCAAGGAATTACCCTGAACAGCCGCACGATAACCAACACCGTTAATCTCAAGTTTCTTGGTGTAACCTTCGGAAACACCAGTAACCAGGTTTTGTACACGACTACGAGCGGTACCCCACATGGAGCGAGCACGCTTGCTGTCATTAGCTGGAGTGATAATAACCTTACCCTCATCGAGAGTAATCGTTACATCATCCGTAGCTGCAAAGCTGAGTTCACCCAGCTTCCCTTTAGCAGAGACGACATTGCCGTCAATCTTCACTTCTACCCCGCCTGGTACTTCTACGGGATTTTTGCCTACACGAGACATATCAAATTCCCCTTAGAATACCTGACAAAGAACCTCACCACCTACATTGGCAGTGCGAGCTTCTTGGTCGGACATAACGCCGCGAGGCGTAGAAAGAATGGTGACACCCAGACCATTGTAGTAGCGTGGTAATTCCTTGATTTTGGAATACACGCGACGTCCTGGACGGGAAACACGACTGATTTCAGAAATCGCCGGATCACCATCTGCATATTTAAGTTCGATAGAGAGCTCGCTAATACCAGTACGAACGTCTTCGAGCGTAAAACCGCGAATAAAACCTTCGCGTTTTAGCACATCGAGTACGTTAGCACGAAGCTTAGAAGCAGGTGCACGAACTACGTTTTTACCAACCAGCTGTCCGTTACGGATGCGGGTAAGCATATCCCCTAAAGGATCACTCATTGCCATATCGTCGGTCCTTTCTTACCAGCTCGACTTGGTCACACCAGGTGCCTGGCCAACTGAGGCCAGATCACGAAGTGCGATCCGAGAGAGCTTGAACTTACGATAGAAACCACGTGGGCGACCCGTCACAAGACAACGGTTGCGTACACGAGATTTAGCACCGTCACGTGGCAACTGAGCCAGTTTCATGCTCGCCTGGAAGATCTCTTCCGGGGAAGCTGAACGGTCTGTTGCAATCGCTTTGAGAGCAGCACGCTTTTCAGCCTGATTTGCTACCATGCGGCGGCGTTTTTCGTTTTTAGCAATGGCGCTTTTCTTAGCCATACTACTATTCCTTTCTGCCCGTTCAGTCTGCGAACGGCATGTCGAACCTAGCCAGGAGAGCTTTCGCTTCCCCGTCGGTTTTCGCCGTGGTGCAGATCGTGATGTTCATACCACGGATTTCGTCTACGCGATCGTATTCGATTTCCGGGAACACAATCTGCTCCTTGAGACCCATGTTATAATTGCCAAGGCCATCAAATGCATTGCCTTTCACGCCGCGAAAATCACGAACACGTGGAAGAGCAATCGTCACAAGACGATCGAGGAATTCATACATGCGGTCACCGCGCAGTGTTACCTTACAGCCAAGTGGCATGTCTTCACGAACTTTGAAACCCGCAATGGATTTCTTGGCACGGGTAACAACAGGCTTCTGAGCTGCGATAGCTTCGAGTTCAGATGCTGCCTGTTTCACCTTTTTGGTGTCCAGCACGGCTTTACCAACACCCATATTAAGCACGATTTTCTCGAGCTTTGGTATCTGCATTGGATTAGTGTAGTTAAACTCGCCTTTAAGAGCGTCTTTAACTTCACTGTTGTAAAGTGCTTTGAAGCGTGGCTGTGTCATTTCAACCTCGCCCTATACATCAATTACTTCGCCAGACTTTCTGGCGAAGCGCACTTTGCGATCATCTACTGTACGATAACCAACACGTGTGGCATCTCCAGATTTTGGATCGATAAGTGCAATATTAGAAATATGAACGGAAGCTTCTTGCTCGATGATTCCGCCCGGTGATGTCTGGGAAGCAGACTGATGCTTTTTCACGACGTTTACGCCTTGTACAACAACGCGGTCCTCGTCGCGAAGTACTTTAAGCACTTCGCCTTTTTTACCCTTGTCGCGACCAGTAGTCAAAATGACCTGGTCACCTTTTTTGATCTTTAACTTTTTGTTCATTACAGCACCTCAGGCGCCAATGACACGATTTTCATGAAGCTGCGCGCACGCAACTCACGAGTAACCGGGCCGAAAATACGGGTACCAATAGGCTCATTTGATTTGTTAATCAAAACAGCCGCATTAGTATCGAAGCGGATCGAGGTGCCGTCTTGACGACGGATTTCTTTTGCCGTGCGTACAATCACGGCACGATGAACGTCACCTTTTTTGACTTTGCCACGTGGAATTGCTTCCTTGACAGAGACTTTGATAACATCACCGATACTGGCGGTTTTACGTTTGGAACCACCAAGCACCTTGATGCACTGTACTCTTCGAGCACCGGAATTGTCAGCTACTTCAAGCTGAGACTGCATCTGGATCATGGCTATATCCTAAATACTATGCTTCAGAAGAAGCGTCGCGGACCAACTCCCAAGACTTAGTCTTGGAAATAGGACCACATTCACGAATCTTGACGACATCTCCCGCTTTTACCGCGTTGGTTTCGTCATGAGCGTGATACTTCTTCGAACGCTTAATGAACTTCTTGTAGATCGGGTGCATAACGCGACGTTCTACAAGAACAGTAATGGTCTTGTCGGTCTTATCGCTAACTACGACACCCTGCAACACACGCCGTGGCATTGTGTAAACTCCTTAAGAAGCTGCCTGCAGAGACTGCAGGACAGTTTTGACTCGGGCGATGTCACGGCGAACCTGACGGCACCGAGCCGTGTTTTCAAGTTGACCGCTGGCTTGTTGGAAGCGGAGGTTAAACTGCTCTTTGCGCAGGTTCACCATCTCTTCTTTAAGCTCATCAGCCGTTTTAGTACGGAGATCACTTGATTTCATTAGTTCACTCCCTCACCCGGACGAACAATAAATTTCGTCGGAATTGGTAACTTAGCAGATGCCAGTGAGAACGCCTCACGAGCAACGTCTAAAGGAACACCATCGAGTTCAAAGATGACACGACCAGGTTTAACCCTAGCTGCCCACCACTCGATGCTACCTTTACCTTTACCCTGACGAACCTCAGCAGGTTTTGCTGTTACAGGAACATCTGGGAAAATACGGATCCACAACTTACCGACACGCTTCATATGACGCGTAACAGCACGACGGGCCGCTTCGATTTGGCGGGATGAAACACGACCAGGGGCCATGGCTTTGAGACCATAGGCACCAAAATTTAATTGGGTGCCCCCCTTAGCATTACCGTGTATCCGGCCTTTAAATGCTTTGCGGAACTTAGTCCGCTTAGGCTGTAGCATAGTTTCTACTTCCTCAAGCTAAGCTCGTTTAAGAACGAGCTGCCTGTGAATCCTGAGCTCGTTTATCCATGGCCATAGGGTCATGTTCCATGATTTCGCCTTTGAAGATCCATACCTTCACACCACAAATACCGTATGTGGTGGATGCACGGGATTCAGCGTAATCGACTTCAGCACGCAGAGTGTGAAGCGGCACACGGCCTTCACGATACCATTCAGTCCGAGCAATCTCTGCACCACCAAGACGGCCAGCACAGTTAATACGAATGCCCTGTGCGCCGAGACGCATAGCGGATTGAACAGAACGTTTCATAGCACGACGAAAAGCCACACGACGTTCTAACTGACTACAGATGTTGTCTGCAACCAATTTCGCATCAATTTCCGGTTTCCGAATTTCCACGATGTTCAGATGCACTTCGCTAGAAGTCAGTTTCTGAAGCTCACGACGCAGTTTTTCGATATCCGAGCCCTTCTTACCAATCACAACACCCGGACGGGCAGTGTAAATAGTAACACGGGCTTTTTTAGCTGGACGCTCAATAATAATCCGGGAAACACCAGCTTGTTTCAAGCGCTTACGCAAGAAATTACGGATGGCCAGATCTTCATGAAGCAATTCAGCATAGTCTTTATCAGCAAACCAGCGAGAATCCCAGGTCCGGATGATACCGACACGAAGGCCGATAGGATTAATCTTTTGACCCATTACGCTGTCTCCTCGCGTTCACGAACAACCACTGTCAATTGGCTCCAAGGCTTGAGCAAACGACCAACACGGCCGCGAGCACGAGCACGAAAGCGCTTCATGACAAAGCTTTTACCAACGAAAGCCTCAGATACAAAGAGACGATCGACGTCAAGCTGATGATTGTTTTCAGCATTAGCAATTGCAGACTGAAGCGCTTTTTTCACTTCAATAGCAATACGACGCTTGGAGAAAGTCAGTTCTGCCAAAGCAGATTCTGCAGATTTCCCACGAATGCTAGCCGCAACCAAGTTTAACTTACGCGGTGAAGTGCGAAGGTTGACAGCAATAGCACGAGCTTCATTGTCAGCTAACGTACTCTCACGTTTTGACTTACTCATTATCTGCCCCTCTTCGCCTTTTTATCTACAGCGTGACCCCAATAGGTACGTGTAGGTGCGAATTCACCGAATTTATGGCCAACCATATTCTCAGTTACTAGAACTGGGATGTGCTTACGGCCGTTGTACACACCAAAAGTCAAACCAACAAACTGTGGCATGATGGTGGAACGACGGGACCATGTCTTAATAATTTCGTTTCGACCCGCGCTACGCACGGTTTCAGCCTTCTTTAAAAGATAGGCGTCAACAAACGGGCCTTTCCAAACGGAACGAGCCATATGGCCATCCCCTCACTTAGCGTTTTTGATGACGGCGACGGATAATTAGTCCATCGGTCTTCTTGTTAGAGCGAGTACGAGCACCCTTGGTAGGTTTCCCCCAAGGAGTGACCGGGTGACGACCACCCGAAGTACGACCTTCACCACCACCGTGCGGGTGGTCCACCGGGTTCATAGCTACACCACGGACCGAAGGACGCTTGCCAAGCCAGCGATTACGCCCAGCTTTACCAAGTTTCTGATTCGAATTGTCCGGGTTAGACACGGATCCAACCGTAGCCATGCATTCGGCGCGTACCATACGTAACTCGCCAGAGTTCAAGCGAATTTGGGCATATCCTGCATCGCGACCAACCAATTGTACATAAGTACCGGCTGAACGAGCAATCTGCCCACCCTTACCAGCCTTTAGCTCGACATTGTGGACGATAGTTCCCACAGGAATCGCGCTAAGTGGCATAGCATTACCAGGCTTAATATCGGTTTTAGCACCAGAAATGACACTATCACCGACCTGCAGGCGCTGAGGAGCCAAGATATAGGCTTGCTCACCATCTGCATATTCGATTAAGGCGATAAACGCCGTACGGTTCGGATCATATTCAATACGCAGAACAGTAGCAGCAACATCAAACTTAGTACGTTTGAAATCGATGATACGGTACGAACGTTTATGACCACCGCCACGACGGCGCATGGTGATCCGACCATTATTATTACGTCCACCTGACTTGTTAAGACCTTCGGTCAATTTCTTGACTGGCTTGCCTTTGTACAAATCAGAGCGATCGATCAGCACCAGGTTTCTTTGACTTGGTGTGACTGGATTAAAAGTTTTCAACGCCATCGGATTAAATTCCCGTCGTCACGTCGATGCTGTCCCCGTCGGACAGGGAAACAATTGCCTTTTTGACGTCGGAACGACGACCAGGGCGACCCTTAAAGCGTTTGGTTTTACCTTTAACGCGAAGCGTATTAATCGCTTCAACCTTAACACCAAACAGACCTTCAATTGCCAAACTGATTTCAGGCTTTGTTGCATCAAGCGGAACTTGGAAGGAAACCTGGTTGTTTTCTGAACCCAGGGTAGCCTTCTCGGTGATGACCGGACGACGGATGATTTCATACATCCGTTCTTTAGAAACGGTCACCGGCTTTGTATTACGTGCGCGTGCTCTGCTCATTTTAGACGCGCCTCCAGCGCTTCAACAGCATCTTTGGTCAGAACCAGAGTGTCGCGACGCAAAATATCAAATACGTTAGCACCCTGCTGAGGCAGAATGTCAATGCAAGGGATATTGCGTGAAGCACGAGCAAAACCTTCATTCACTGTTGCGCCGTCAATAACGAGGGCTGATGTCCAACCCAACGCTGCCAACTTCTTAACAAGAATGGAAGTCTTTGGTTCTTTGACTTCAGAATTATCCAGAACAACCAACTTACCTTCTGCAACCTTTGCAGAAAGAGCAGTTTTAAGAGCAAGAAGACGTACTTTCTTCGGAAGATCGTGTGAGTGATCCTGAACGCGAGGTCCATGAGTAATACCACCACCACGGAAGAGGTTAGCACGAATAGAACCGTGACGAGCGCCGCCACCTTTCTGATTCTTGATCTTACGGGTTGAACCGCGAACTTCGCCGCGTTCTTTAACTTTATGTGTGCCAGCACGACGCTTGGCAAGCTGATAGTTGACCATACGTGCGAGTAGATCGGCACGAACTGGAAGACCGAACACACTTTCGTTCAGTTCAACTTCACCAGCTTTTTTGTTCTCGAGGGATGTAACCGCGATTTTCATGGCTATTGATCCTTCTCTTCAGCAGCAGGCGCTTCAGTACCAGCAGACTTAAGTCCAGCTGGGAACGGAACACCTTCAGGTAGGGCACGCTTTACAGCATCGCTAATGTACACCCAGCCACCCTTGGAACCAGGGATAGCACCTTTAACAAGGATCAGGCCGTTATCACCATCGGTGGCAACGATTTCCAAGTTTTGGGTAGTCACGCGACGGTCACCCATGTGACCAGCCATTTTCTTACCTTTAAACACCTTGCCAGGATCCTGACTGTTACCAGTAGAACCGTGACTACGGTGAGAAACAGATACACCGTGAGTAGCACGAAGGCCGCTAAAGTTATGACGCTTCATCGCACCTGCAAAACCCTTACCGATTGAAGTACCGGTAACGTCCACATACTGACCAGCAACAAAGTGGCCAGCATCGAGCTCAACACCAACGTCCAAAAGGGCATCAGCGGAAACACGGAATTCTGCAGTGTGTTTTTTCGGAGCAACCTTGGCTTTGGCATAATGGCCACGCTCAGCTTTACTCACATTTTTCACCTTGGCTACACCAGAGCCAAGCTGAATCGCAGTGTAACCATCCGCATCTTGTGTACGAACAGCAACAACCTGACAACTGTCTAGCTTCAGAACAGTTACCGGCACATCATTGCCAGCTTCTGTGAAGACACGAGACATGCCAAGTTTTTGCGCAATAAGACCCGTACGCATCGCTTAGCCTTTCAGTTTGATCTCGACATCAACGCCAGCCGCCAGATCGAGCTTCATCAGCGCGTCAACGGTTTGCGGTGTCGGCTCGACGATATCGATAAGACGTTTGTGAGTCCGAATCTCGAACTGTTCACGACTTTTCTTATCAATGTGAGGGCCACGCAATACAGTAAATTTCTCAATGCGAGTCGGAAGCGGTATTGGACCACGAACTTGCGCACCAGTGCGCTTTGCCGTGCCAACAATCTCAGAGGTCGATTGGTCTAGGACCCTGTGATCGTACGCCTTTAGGCGAATTCTAATATTCTGGCTGGACATTATCAGCCACCCTTGATTAACCCGTTCATACCTGATCGATAGAGGAACGCAGTTAACCCCTTTCAGAGTTAATACAAATATTTGTCACATAAAAAAATAGCGACGGTGCGTTCTTTACCAAAACGCGCCGCCGCTATCAATCTTTATTTTATTTTTTTTATTTTGAGATACTTGAAACGACACCAGCACCAACGGTACGGCCGCCTTCACGGATCGCAAAACGCAGACCATCCGTCATCGCGATTGGCGCGATAAGTTCAACGTCCATAGCAATGTTATCACCAGGCATAACCATTTCTGTGCCTTCTGGCAGAGTAACGATACCGGTAACATCAGTTGTACGGAAATAGAA
>MAAC01017049.1_pt1 | contig 14419 bp, 8 predicted proteins | sample 1115981 | NCBI WGS metagenome assembly MAAC01 (sample SAMN04961126, study PRJNA320927) | seawater metagenome | isolation source: sample BD02T64 sea water enriched with oil for 64 days | place: USA:Gulf of Mexico | collected 2013-07-27 | reverse complement strand
AAAATTAACTCTTCAGATTGTACAAAAAATACAAGTAAAAATTCTAAATTTGCACTTTAATAAACACAACACAAACTAAGACATAATGATTCATTTCTTTGGAAACGTAAACAGCAAGATTTTTGCAGTACAAACAGCAGAAGAATTATCAACCGAAACCATCTCCAAATTAAATTGGCTCTTTGGCAAGCAACCAAAAATTGAACAAGCATCACTGGATGCTTTTTTTGTTGGTCCTCGAGCTGCTATGATTACACCTTGGAGTACCAATGCCGTTGAAATTACTCAAAACATGGGGATTGACGGAATCATCCGAATTGAAGAATTTCAATCTGTTACTGAAGGTTTTTCTGGTTTTGACCCGATGATTTCCGAAAAATTCAATGGTTTAAATCAAGAAAGTTTCACTATTGATATTCAACCAGAACCTATTCTAGAAATTGATGACATTGCGACTTATAATACACAAGAAGGATTAGCCTTAAACGAAGAAGAAATTGAATACTTAGAGAATGTTGCAATAAAAATTGGACGTAGGCTAACCGACTCTGAGGTGTTTGGATTTTCACAAGTAAACTCGGAACACTGTCGCCATAAAATATTTAACGGCACATTTGTTATTGATGGCGAAGAAAAACCAACCTCATTATTCAAATTAATTAAAGAGACATCAAAACAACATCCAAACAATATAGTTTCGGCATATAAAGATAATGTCGCATTTATTAAAGGTCCAGTTGTGGAGCAATTCGCTCCAAAACATGCTGATGCCCCTGATTTTTATGAAACAAAAGATTTTGAATCTGTAATTTCGATAAAAGCAGAAACTCATAATTTCCCTACAACTGTTGAACCTTTTAATGGTGCTGCCACAGGATCAGGAGGTGAAATTCGTGATCGTTTAGCTGGAGGAAAAGGATCACTACCATTGGCTGGAACGGCGGTTTACATGACTTCATATTCAAGATTAGAAGATAACAGACCTTGGGAGGATGCCGTAAATGAGCGTGATTGGTTATACCAAACACCAATGGATATTCTTATAAAAGCTAGTAATGGTGCTTCAGATTTTGGAAATAAATTTGGGCAGCCCCTAATTTGTGGTTCAATATTAACCTTTGAACATGAAGAAAACGCTCGAAAGTTAGGATTTGATAAGGTCATTATGCAAGCGGGAGGAATTGGTTATGGCAAAGCTAATCAAGCCCTCAAAGATGTTCCACAAAAGGGTGATAAAATTGTGCTCTTAGGTGGTGAAAATTACCGTATTGGAATGGGCGGTGCTGCAGTTTCAAGTGCAGATACTGGAGAATTCTCAACAGGAATAGAACTTAACGCTGTACAGCGATCTAACCCAGAAATGCAAAAACGTGCTGCCAATGCTGTACGTGGAATGGTAGAAAGTGATGAAAACTTTATCGTTTCTATTCACGATCATGGTGCTGGTGGACATTTAAACTGTCTTTCAGAATTAGTTGAAGATACTGGAGGGAAAATAGATTTAGATAAATTACCAGTTGGTGATCCTACTTTATCTGATAAAGAAATTATTGGTAATGAATCTCAAGAACGTATGGGATTAGTGATTGCCGAAAAACATATCAATCATTTACAACGTATTGCCGAACGTGAACGTTCTCCAATGTATACTGTTGGTGATGTAACCGGAAACGACCGATTTACATTTGAATCCAAAACCAAAGGCAATAAGCCAATGGATTTAGCTATGGAAGACATGTTTGGTAGTTCTCCAAAAACAATAATGACAGATCATACTGTGATTAGAAACTATGCCAAAGTAGCTTATGACAGCAGTAAATTCAATGCATATTTAGATCAATTATTACAATTGGAAGCTGTTGCTTGTAAAGATTGGTTAACAAATAAAGTAGACCGTTGTGTTGGTGGTAAAGTCGCAAAACAACAGTGTGCTGGTCCTTTACAATTGCCATTAAACAATTGCGGTGTTATGGCTTTGGATTATAAAGGTAAAGAAGGTATTGCAACAGCTATTGGTCACTCTCCAATTTCTGGATTGATTGATCCTAAAGCAGGGAGTAGAAATAGTATTACTGAAGCCCTAACTAATATTATTTGGGCGCCTTTAAAAGATGGCTTACAGAGTGTATCTCTTTCAGCTAACTGGATGTGGCCATGTAAAAATGAAGGTGAAGACGCCCGATTGTATGAAGCTGTTAAGGCCATATCGGAATTTGCTATCGATTTAGGAATTAATGTTCCTACAGGGAAAGATTCACTATCAATGAAGCAGAAATATCCTAATGAAGTGGTTGTTTCTCCCGGAACTGTAATTATTTCTGCAGCTGGAAATTGTAATGATATTACTAAAGTGATTGAGCCCGTATTTCAAAAAAATGCAGGAGATATTTATTATATCAACCTCTCTCAAGACAACTATAAATTAGGAGGTAGCTCCTTTGCACAGGTTGTAAATAAAATAGGAAATGAATGCCCAACAGTTACAAGTTCAGAATTTTTAAAATCTACTTTTAATACGGTTCAGAAACTTATTAGAAACGATAAAATTGTTGCTGGACATGATGTGGCTTCTGGAGGATTAATTACAACTTTATTAGAATTGTGTTTTGCTGATGTAAATCTTGGAGCAGATTTAAATCTTTCGGCACTGAATGAAAATGATGCCTTCAAAATATTATTTGCTGAAAACGCAGGAATTGTAATTCAGTCCACAGATAATTCTATTGAGCAGATTCTTTCAGACGCAAATATTGAATTTTTTAATATTGGAAAAGTAACGGAAAGTGACACCTTAAATATTGTCAATAATGATGAGACTTTTACATTGACGGTATCACGTTTACGCGATACTTGGTATAAAACCTCCTTTTTGCTTGACCAAAAACAAACGGCAAATAATTTAGCAGAAAATAGATTCAAAAATTACAAAAATCAGCCTTTACAATATACATTCCCGTCACAATTCACCGGAAAACTTCCATTAATTGATGCTAATAAAATAAGACCTAAAGCCGCTATACTTCGTGAAAAAGGAAGTAATAGTGAACGTGAAATGGCAAATGCAATGTATTTAGCTGGTTTTGATGTCAAGGATGTACACATGACCGATTTAATTTCAGGACGTGAAACATTAGAAGATATTCAATTTATTGGTGCCGTTGGTGGATTTAGTAATAGTGATGTATTAGGTTCGGCTAAAGGTTGGGCTGGTGCATTTTTATACAACGATAAAGCAAATACTGCATTAAAGAATTTCATTAAAAGAGATGACACTTTATCTGTTGGAATTTGTAATGGTTGCCAACTCTTTATGGAATTGGAGATTATCAATCCAGAGCATGAAGTTCATGGGAAATTGTTACACAATGATTCTCATAAACACGAAAGTAATTTTACATCGGTAAGCATTCAAGAAAACAATTCTGTAATGTTATCTTCTTTAGCAGGAAGTACTCTTGGTGTTTGGATCAGTCATGGAGAAGGGAAATTTGACCTTCCTTTAACGGAAGACAATTATAATATCGTAGCTAAATATGGTTATGATGCGTATCCATCAAATCCAAACGGATCTAGCTTTAATACAGCTATGATGTGTGATAAAACAGGGAGACACCTAGTTATGATGCCACATATAGAACGTTCTACATTCCAATGGAATTGGGCGCACTATCCAGATGGCAGAACTGATGAAGTTTCACCTTGGTTAGAAGCATTTGTAAATGCTAAAAATTGGGTTGAAAAACCCTAACATATTATCAATATATAAAAAACGGTCATAGCAGTAGTTATGACCGTTTTTTGTTATTCAAAATTTAGCAATTTAATAAGTTAAAGTTCGCTCTATTCCTCTCAAATTATTGTAATATTGCAGCCCATAGATTGATTAACTTTTAGACCTACTTATCCCTAATGAAAAAATTACTACCCCTATTATTATTTTGCGCTTACAATTCTATTTTTGCACAACTTACTTTTGTTCCTGATGATAATTTTGAAGCATACTTAGAAGCCAATAGCATGGGCAATAGTATTGCCAATGATAATTATGTAAGCACAGTTAATATAGCAAGTGTGACAACTCTAAATATTTCTGCTAGTAATATTACTGACTTAACAGGAATTGAGGATTTTACTGCTTTAACTGAATTGATTTGCTTTGAAAACCTATTAACAGATTTGGACCTTTCAGCACTTCCATTATTAGAACGGATCGATGCTTCAGAAAACCTTATTTTAAACGCAAACTTTACCGACAACGCTAACTTGGTAGCTATTTTATTAAATGAAAATTTTTTAACAGATCTAGATGTTTCTCAAAACCCAAGTTTGGTTAACTTATTTGTGGATAGTAATTCTATAACTTCTATAGATATTTCTCAAAATCCTTTGTTAGAAAAAATATCCAGTTCTAATAATAGGTTAACAAGTTTGAATGCTAAAAATGGAGCTAATACTAATATATCTACTTTCGTTACTCTCGGTAATCCTGACCTAACCTGTATTCAGGTAGATAATGCAACATATTCAATCACAAATTGGACGAACATTGATATAGTGACTAGTTTTAACGAAGATTGTGGTCCTATCTTAAATACTTCATCTATAGAATTAGATAGGATTTCATTATTTCCTAATCCTGTATATAATAGTCTTACTATAAATACACCATTGTTAGACTTTGAATATTCGCTTTATAATATGCAAGGCCAGAAATTTATTAAATCCAACTCAACCATTTCTAAAACAGTTAATTTTAACAGTTATCCACCTGGACTATACATTTTAACCATCCGTTCAAACAACCAAGAACAAAGCTTTAAGATTCTTAAGAATTAAATTTTACCCTTGGCAAAAAAAATCACACTAAATTAAAAATGCCAATCTTAAGTTTGGTATTTTAAATTTAGTCTATACTTTTATCAAAGTCTAATAGATTCTTTTGTAATGATGTGACCACATCAGGATATTGTGCCACTAAATTTAGTGTTTCAGAAATATCCGTTTCTAAATTATATAAAGCTACCGAGAACTTGCCACTTTCACCGGTGTTCCAACCTATATATTTTTTAATATGTAATTTCCATTTTCCCAATCTTATTGCTTCTAGATCACCATTTCGTCCATAGTAATAAAATGGGCGAGCCGCTATTTTACTCATGGGATTTTCTAAGTATTCATTAATATTTAAACCGTCCAATTGCAGGGAGTCCATAATTGTGGCTCCAGATATATGAGCCAGTGTAGGAAATATATCGAGAGTAGAGACCACTTGATCACTTACTATTGCTTTAGGAATTTTGTTAGGCCAACTAATAATGCCAGGAACACGCTGCCCACCTTCCCATGTTTCGGCTTTTTGTCCCCGTAAAGGTAAAGCCGATCCTTTATGCGGACCATTATCAGAAGTAAATATGATTAAGGTATTATCATAGATCCCCTCAGCTTTTAGAGCCTTCACAACTTCACCAACACTCCAATCTAGTTCCATAATAACATCACCATAAAGACCTAATTCACTCTTTCCTTTAAATGTTTCAGAGGCATGTAGGGGCACATGCGGCATACAATGGGCTAAATACATGAAAAATGGCGACCCTTCCTCCTTCATTTTAATTTGAGCAATCGCTTCCGAAGTAAACATTTGAGTTAGCAAATCTTGATTAACTCCTTCTGCTATTAAATTTGTATCTCTATAAAAAGGTAAAGGTGGTGACTGAAAATCATTATGCTTATAATAATAGCCATCCATATCATTAGAATAAGGCACCCCATAATAACTATCAAACCCCTGATTGTTTGGCAAATACTTAGATTCATGCCCCAAATGCCATTTCCCAATAATTGAGGTTGAATATCCTTGTTCTTTAAGCATTTCGGCTAAAGTAAAAGCTTCAGGTTCTAAGCCATGTTTAGAATAGGGTGAAATAACACCTTTGTGTAATCCTAATCTTTTAGGGTATTGACCTGTTAACAACGCTGCACGTGAAGGGGTACACACTGTAGCAGGCACATAAAAATTTGTAAATTGTATTCCGTCTTTAGCTAACGTGTCTATATGAGGTGTTTCAAATCCCTTGGCGCCGTATACGCCCACATCTGAGTAACCTTGATCATCTGTAAATATTACAATAATATTAGGCCTGTCAATAGGTGCTTTTTTTTGACATGAAAGCGAAAACAACGCTATTGAAAAGAATAATATGAAGTGTTTAAATTTCATTATTAATCTCCAAGTTCCTTAATTTTAAATCTATCTAATTCGGCTGGCGTATGCTCTCTTTTCATAATCGCCTCTATTTGAGCAACAATTTCAGGATTCAGAGCAGCAACATCATTTGATTCTGCCGGATCTGTTATTAAATCATACAGTTCTAAAGTCATATTCCCTTTAAAAATATTCTTACGAATCCCTTTCCAGTCTCCCATTCTTACTGCTTGCTGCCCTTGATAACTTGGAAATTCCCAATATAAAAATTCATGTTTGGTCTGTTCTGCATCTCCCAATAATGTTGGTAAAAAACTTATCCCATCAATATCGGTTGGCACTTCCGTTTTTACGAGTTCACCAAAAGTAGGCATCACATCCCAAAAAGCTGAAATATGATTGCTTATACTTCCTGCCTCAATTTTTCCAGGCCAGCTTGCAATCATAGGAACTCTGACTCCACCTTCATAAGTAAACCCTTTAGTTCGACCGTAATTATTTGGAAAAGGTTTAGCACTATTAAAATATTCGGCATTTACGCCACCCGTATAGGTTGGTCCGTTATCACTGGTAAATACTATAATGGTATTATCATACAAATCCAATGCCTTTAATTTAGCTATTATTTCTCCCACTTGATCATCCAAATAAGTAATCATACCAGCATAAGCCGCATTGGGGAATCGATTAGGAAAATAACCGCGATTCCCAACATACGGATCTTCTTCTCCGAATAAACCTACATATTTCTCTACATATTCATGAGGCACCTGTAATGGTAAATGTGGTAGTGGTGAGGCATAATACATAAAAAATGGCTGATCCTTATTATCTTCTATAAATTGCAATACTTCTTGCTGCATCAAAGCAGGAGCATATTGTTGTTGTTCAAATTTTTGATAACTTTTTATATCTGCAATATCGGCAGTACTATCTAGCTTAGTTCGAGGTGCTATCAATTCATTATCTAACCATATTTTTTCTTCATTTTTCCATAAATGTTTTGGATACAATTGATGTGCCTGTCGCTGACAATTATACCCATAAAACAAGTCAAATCCACTTTTATTTGGAATCCCTTCTGTAAGTGGTGCACCTAAGCCCCATTTTCCAACTACGGCTGTTTTGTAACCTGCATTTTGCAATACTTTACCCAACGTAACTGTTGTGTTTAGAATTGGTCTTTGTCCTTCTAAATTTGGGTCATTCACTGCTTTTTCATAATTCCAAACATCACCTCTTTCTGCCCATTCATCATTTCCTCGAATTCGAGCATGACCAGCATGTTTCCCTGTTAACAGCATATACCTAGAAGGTGCACAAACTGGAGCTCCTGAATAATGCTGAGTAAACAACATTCCGTTGGATGCAAGAGCATCAATATTAGGTGTCTGAATCTTTTCTTGACCATAAACCCCCAATTCTCCATATCCCAAATCATCAGCCAGAATATAAATAATATTCGGCTTTTTTTGTGCTTCATTTTCTTGACAACTAAATGCTATTAGTCCGAAAAAGATAAAACCAAAGGCGAAAAAAAATGTTTTCATAAATTAAATTATTATCTATTAATATTGAATTTCTAAATCGTTAGTTCTAACTGCACTTAATTTAGCTTTTAATTTCTTCTGAAACATGGAAACGATATCAGCATAGTTAGGCTTATTGGCTAAATTATTAAATTGTTTAGGGTCTTTTTCCATATCAAATAATTCTACCCCTGAGGCCGCATCTTCATCATATTGTATATAGGCCCATTCTTTCGATCTTAATAAAAATGATCGCCCGCCCTGACTTACAGAAAATGCCATATCGCGGACATCAACTTCTGGATGGTCTAATGTTTTAACCAAACTCTTACCTTGTAAATGCTCAGAAACATCAAGTCCCGCCAACTCAGCTATTGTTGGATATAAATCTAATAATTCAACAAAGGAATCACAAACTTCTGCTTTCTTCCCAGGAACTTTAATAATCATAGGCACACGTACGGACTCTTCGTGTAAACTGACTTTCATCCAAAAATCATGTTCCCCCAAATGAAACCCATGATCGGAAGTGAAAATTACAATTGTATTATCCTCTAATCCTTCTTCTTTTAAAGCATTGAGTACTTTCCCAACTTGAGCATCCATATAAGTTACAGCAGCGTAATATCCCGAAACGGCCTTCCGCTCCTGTTCCAATGACATCTGGCCATTAACACTAGTCACATAATTAATTCCTCTTTTTGGGATGTCATCCCAGTCCCCTTTTACTTTTTTGGGCATTTCAACCAATTCTTGTGGATACGACTTAAAATAGCTTTTAGGCGCTACAAAAGGTACATGAGGACGTACAAATCCCACTGCTAAAAAGAAGGGCTCATTTTTATGTTTTTTAAGTAACTCAATTGCTTTTTCCGCAGTTTTACCATCTGAATGAACCAAATCATCACCTTCAGCTTTTACTATAGTCATTACATTTCCGCCTTTACGTTCGATGCTACCATCAGGATTCCCTTGCACCAATTCAGCCTCCCCTTTTGCTTTCCATTCTGGTCCCTGACTATTAAATCGTTCTGTCCATGAGGCCTCATCATCTTGTCCGTTAGAACCCGTTTCAATATCAATTGGAACACCCATATGATAGATTTTGCTCACCCTGGCGGTATAATAACCGTTATCTTTAAATAATTGTGACCATGTTTTTCTCTCAGCGCCAATATTTTTTCTACCACTTACATATCCAAAAGTAGTTGTTGCATTTGGATAATAACCTGACATCAAAGAAGCTCTGGAAGGACCACATACCGGATATTGGGAATAGGCTTTTGTAAAGCGTACACCCTCCGACCCAAGTTGATCAATATTAGGTGTTTTACAAGCCTTATTTTCATATGAAGAAACCGCAGTTGCAGTTAAATCATCGGCAATAATAAATAATATATTCGGCTTTTTTTCCTGTGAGTTTGATAGTATTGAACAGCATAAGAAAACAACAAACAAGAAATACTTCATTAACACATTTTTTAAATTATATAACTCTTTGATAAGTTATGACTTACAATTACTGAATCACGAAAATAGTGTATTTTAGTATTAATTATAATTTTTATGACTAGTTTCAATTAAAATACTTAGTTGTCAAAATTTATGCTTCGCTTACAGGTTCATGACTGTTATTAGTCTAAAAAAGAATAAGATTATCATATATTTTTTTTAATTTACTAGCCTATATATTTTCACCTTATGATTAAAGATCTTCTACACTTTGTATTAAAAACTGTTTTATTTTCGAAAAAAAAAACGAAATGAAATATATCTTGGCTAATATTGAAACTATGAATACCACAAAAACTCAAATTCCAATCCTTCCTAATCGAAATTAATTAAATTCAAATAATGATGAGAAAATCAATCGTCTTATTTTTTATATTTTCCATGCTCATTTGCTTGGGCTATGCACAGCAACAAACAAAACCCAATGTCATTGTAATTTATACCGATGACCAAGGGGCAATAGATTTAGGGAGCTATGGTGCAAAAGATATTTATTCGCCAAATTTAGATAAACTTGCAAAAGAGGGCACTAGATTTACACAAGCCTATGTTGCCGCACCTGTTTGTGCACCATCACGAGCTGCACTACTCACTGGAAGGTATCCACAAAATGCAGGCTTATCTAGTAATACATCAGCGAGCCCTGGATCTCATGGTTTACCGGCTGAGCAATACACTTTAGCAGAACTTTTCAAAGATAATGGCTATAGTACGGGACATATTGGAAAGTGGCATTTGGGAATGAGCGAAGCATCAAGCCCTAATGCTCAAGGATTCGACTATTCTTTTGGACATTTACGTGGTTGTATTGACAATTATTCACATTATTTTTATTGGGAAGGCCCAAACATTCACGATCTATATGAAAATGGAAAAGAAGTGTTTTACGAGGGCCAGTATTTTCCAGATTTAGCTTCAGATAAAGCCATAAATTATGTTGAAACGCATAAGGATGAACCCTTTTTCATGTATTATGCCATCAACATGCCGCATTATCCATATCAGCCAACAAAAAAATGGCGAGATTATTATCAGGATGTCAAAAAACCCAGAGGTGATTACGCCGCTTTCATTTCAACCATTGATGAGCGTATTGGGTTTTTAATTGACAAACTTGAGCAATTAGGAATACGTGAAAATACCATTATTGTATATCAATCTGACAATGGTTATTCTACTGAAGTCAGAGCCTTTAATGGTGGTGGAGATTCAGGCCCTTACCGAGGCGCGAAAAGTAGTCTCTTTGAAGGAGGTATAAGGCTCCCAACAATAATAAACTGGAAGGAGCACCTTCCAAAAAATACCGTGAATGATGAGTTTATGGTAAATATTGATTGGATGCCTACATTAGCAAAACTCTGTGATTTAAAAGTAAAGCCTACCAATATTGATGGTATGGATATGTCTGATATGATTCAAAATCCAAATAAGCCCTCTCCTCGAACAAGTGCTTTTTGGAAATATGGTAATCAATGGGTGGTTAGAAAAGGAAAATGGAAACTCATGGGATACCCAAAAGACACCTCACACAGAGGCGAATTAGATTTGGAAAAAGACGCTTTATTTCTTTCAGATTTGAGTACCGATATTTCAGAAATGAAAAATATGGCGCATCTCTTTCCAGAGGTTGTTGACGAATTAATTGCCGACTTTATCTCTTGGGAACATGGATCACTCGAAGAAATTCCAAAAAAAACAGGAAGTATGGAACACTTAGGAAACAACGCAACTATTGTTCCTGTAAAAAACCCACATCCAAAATATAATACGATTAATGTCTTACTTGATGGTAAACGTGGTTATAAGGATTATAGTTCTGGACAATGGATTGGTCAAGAAGGAAAAGATTTAGAATTTATTATTGATCTAAAAGACAAAAAACGGCTTCAAGAAATTAGCGTAGCATATTTACATTCACCACAAAACTGGGTTTTCAGTCCAAAAAACTTCGATGTTAGTTTTTCTAATGACGGTATAAAATTTAGCGACATTCAAGTGTCTACGCCATCAACGACATTAAATAACAACGGTAGTTTTTCAGCACTATTAAACTTAAAAGTTACACAAAAATCCAGATTTGTAAAAGTTCAAATTAAGAACATTGGGCGCTGCCCGGAAGGTCATCCTGGAGCCGGGCAATTGGCATGGATATTTATTGATGAAATCATTATAAAATAAGAATGGAGATATGAAAAGAGCAGTACTAATATTTATTTTGTCCTTTTTCATAATACAATCGAGTATCGCGCAAGACCCCCCAAATATTGTATACATAAATATTGATGATCTCGGATGGACAGATCTTGCCTGTTACGGTAGTACTTATTACGAAACACCCAATATTGATCGCCTAAGCACCATGGGAATGCAATTTACAGATGCTTATGCTTCTGCGGCTAATTGTGCTCCAAGCAGAGCAGGATTACTGTCAGGGCAATACAGTCCTAGACATGGTATTTATACCGTAAACAGTTCTGAAAGAGGAAAGACAATAGATCGGAAATTAATTCCTACCCCTAACATCAGTACCTTACATGATAGTGTTATTACTATTGCTGAAGCTCTAAAGAAAGCTGGCTATATTACAGCTTCTATGGGCAAATGGCATTTAGGAGATAACCCAAAAACACAAGGTTTCGATATAAATATTGGTGGCACTCATGCCGGACACCCAAAATCTTATTTTAGTCCCTATAAAAATAAAAATATAAAAGATGGCCCTATAGGTGAATATTTGACTGATCGACTAACCAATGAAGCCGTTTCTTTTTTGAATCAGCATAAAGCCGATCATTTTTTTCTCTACATGACTTACTATACTGTCCATACACCTCTACAAGGCAAAAAAAATCTCATTGAAAAATATCAAAACAAACCCTCGTCACAGCATCATAAAAATTCCACTTATGCCGCCATGATTGAGGCCATGGATTATAATATTGGCCGACTAATAAGTACTTTAGAAGATTTAAAATTAACAGAGAATACCATTATTATTTTTACTTCAGATAATGGCGGTTTACAGAATGTTTCGGGACAACATCCCCTCAAATATGGCAAAGGTGCATATTACGAAGGGGGCACTCGAGTGCCATTAATTATTCGCTGGGATGGAAATATAAAAACAAATCAAATTTCAAATATTCCTGTAATTAATTTAGATTTTTACCCCACTTTTCTAGAACTAACAAATCAAACGGCATTAGAGGACCAAATTTTAGACGGACAAAGCTTAGTCCCCATATTATTCAATAAAGGAACGCTTAAGAAAAGACCATTATTTTGGCATTTCCCAATTTATCTTCAAGCAGTTAATGGGCTAAAAGAAGCTACGGGAAGAGACCTTAAATTCCGGACTCGTCCAGGTTCAACTGTGAGATATGGAAAATGGAAACTACATCAGTACTTTGAAGATGGTGCTTTAGAATTGTACAATTTAAATTCCGACTTATCTGAAACAAACAATCTTGCTCTAAAACAACCTGAACAAACTGAGAAACTCCTTAAAATTTTAAAATCATGGAGAACAGTGACAAAGGCACCTGTACCAAGTCAGTTGAATCCAAAATATCATTCATCGAACTAACAAAACCAATAGATATGTCAAAATTCCAACTTAAAACGAGCCTTTATTTTATTTGTCTGCTTACAGCCTTTAGTTGTTCTACCTCTAAAAAAGAAAAAGAATTAAAAAAACCCAACATTCTATTCATAATGTCCGATGACCATACTTCTCAAGCTTGGGGAGTCTATGGTGGTGTTTTAAAAGATTATGTCCATGCCCCTAATATTTCACGTTTAGCTGATGAAGGCATGGTTTTAAATAATGCTTATTGTACCAATTCAATTTGTGTCCCAAGTAGAGCTGCCATTTTAACGGGACAATACAGTAATAAAAATGGGGTCTATACCTTATCGGATGCCTTAAGTCCTGACAGCTTAAATATTGCTAAACTTCTATCTAAAAACGGGTATCAATCTGCAATAATTGGAAAATGGCATTTAAAAAATGAACCTACTGGTTTTGATTATTATAATGTATTACATGATCAAGGACGTTATTGGGATCCTATTTTAAGAACCACTGAAAACTTTCATAAAGCCCCAAAAGAATGGGATGTTCACAAAGGATTTTCTACCGATGTAATTACAGATTTGTCATTGCAGTGGCTAGATACCATTAGTAGAGATGAACCCTTTTTATTAATGACACATTTCAAGGCCACTCATGAACCTTTTGATTTTCCTGAACGATACAATGATTTATATAAAGACATTGACATTCCAGAACCCGAATCACTTTTAGATTTTTCAGCAAATACAACGGGTAGGAGCTTTATTGGACAACAACTAGAAAACCTGAGTTGGCGTTATGAACAAGCCTCTAATGATCCCAACAAATGGTGGTGCAAATATCCCGGCCTGCCATTCTATACCAACGATATGGATAGTATTACCGCTAGAAAAGCGGTGTATCAAAAATTTGTGAAAGATTTTATGAGATCGGGAGCGGCTATTGATGATAATATTGGTAAAATTTTAAATTATTTAGAGTCTTCTGGCTTGGCAGAGAACACCATCGTGATTTATACTGCGGATCAAGGTTACTTTTTAGGCGAACATGGATTTTTTGATAAACGATTAATTTATGATGAATCTTTACGTATGCCATTTGTAATTCGATATCCGAAAGAAATCCAAGCAGGAAAACGATTAGATGATATTATCTTGAATATAGACTTTCCTGCGCTCTTTGCCGATTATGCTGGCGTTGATTTACCGGCTTCTATGCAAGGAATAAGCTTCAGAAAAAATCTTAAAGGACAAACACCTAAGGATTGGAGAACGTCTGCCTATTACAGATATTGGCAACATTATCCGGTAAGGCCGGGTCACTTTGGAATTAGAAATGCTCATTATAAATTAGCTTTCTTTTATGGACAATCTTTAGATATGACAGGGTCGTCAAAAGAAACTACCGCGCCAGCTTGGGAATTTTATGACATGGATAAAGATCCTAAGGAAAATTACAATGCCTTTAATGATCCTGCTTATATGGAGATCATTAAAGAAATGAAAATTGAGTTGCAAAAACAACGTGAGATTTTTGGTGATACCGATTCACAATATCCGGAGATGCAAAACCTATTTAAATCAAGTTGGAATTAATTAA
>MAAC01000709.1_pt1 | contig 14430 bp, 16 predicted proteins | sample 1115981 | NCBI WGS metagenome assembly MAAC01 (sample SAMN04961126, study PRJNA320927) | seawater metagenome | isolation source: sample BD02T64 sea water enriched with oil for 64 days | place: USA:Gulf of Mexico | collected 2013-07-27 | reverse complement strand
GCTAACCGGCTCTTCAGCCTATGTAATGCCCAGGTGGTGAAATTGGTAGACACGCTAGCTTCAGGTGCTAGTGATCGCAAGGTCGTGGAGGTTCAAGTCCTCTCCTGGGCACCATTCTGTAAAACCTCGAAAGACCATAACAAACCAATTAATACGTTGATTTTTAAGCAGTTTTATAGGCCTACCACTTCCACCTCCCGGCCTACCATTGTCTATGATTGTCCCTTCTATGGAACGTGAGTGGAACGTAGACTTACAATTCACAAGTCTCACCTATGCCTGTTTTCCACTACAGCCACCCTTCTGTAATGAACTAAACCCTGTTACAACAAAACACAGCCAGAACTCTATCCTTACGATTGGCATTAAACATCGCTTTAATCTTGTGGCAGACCGGTAACCCCCCTGTTTTTAACCGACGTTATAAAGTAGAGGGTTACACATTAATAATGGCTTGCCAGGGCGTCTTTGGGGCGTGCTGTGATCTAAATATCGACCTATGCGGGTTCGGCAAGATCAATGCCCCCTTCTGAGGTGGTGGAGAGGTAAGACAGGAAGTGAATTTGGGGCATAATGAGGGCATTATTTAGAAGTGACGTAAGAAGTGGACAATGCCCATTAGAAACTGAAAGCCCCCCTCAATCGCTTTATGATCGAGTTCTAAGGTGCCTAACGGATTACGTTTAACCCCGACAGTTACACAGAACTATTTACAGGGTCGCTAAAAGCTAAATTTTCAGTCATCGGCGTATTTTTTATATACCTCCAAGAGATCAAATGCCATATTTTTCACATACTTTTGTTCGTCACCTATAAGTTTAGCGATGTATTAGAGAGGCATGATGAAATCACCAACATCAGTTAAAACACTTAAAGATTTTGGAAGGGCGCAACTTTCAAAGTCTTTTTTTATGCGTGATTTTTTATATTCTGAAATATCACAGATTGAAAGAATACCCAATATCCCCGACCATCCTGATACAGCGATAAAAGCAGGTGAAGGCTTGTGCCAAAATGTACTAGAGCCTATACAGGATGCATTAGGCCGACTGTCTATTCGGTCGGCCTACCGCTCCAACTCCGTCAATGCCAAAGGAGCAGAGAATAAAAACCAGTATAACTGTTCAAAAAATGAAGCCAATCATGCAGGTCATATTTGGGATATCGAAGATTCAAATGGGCATATCGGTGCTACTGCTTGTATAGTCGTAACATCATTTCTACCTTATTACGAAAAGACGGGCGATTGGCAAGCACTAGCCTGGTGGATCCACGATCATATCCCCGGTTACTCTTCTATGTTCTTTTTCCCTAAGCTGTCAGCATTTAATATTACCTGGCATCAAAAACCAAAAAAGCGGATTGATAGCTATATAGCCCCAAAGGGCTGTTTGACTAAAGAGGGAATGCCAAATCAGCAAGCGGATCACAAAGATGTTTACGAGGAGTTTTTACGATCTATACAAAAACAACCCAGTTAATCAGGTAGTGAAAACGCGTTAACCAGTAAAAGCCTCAAAAAAATAGCTACTCGACCGTAAACAACTGGTCCGACTGGCACCTCTTATCAGAAAGACAAATTAACTCAATCAGCACATCCCAAGCCTAGATGGAAAAACTGTCTAAAGAACACATTTGATAGGTGGATAATTTTTACACATCTTCTGCAATTCTAGCGAGCCGAGGCCTAAATACATTCACAAAGCGATTAATATTGTCAGCGAAGAACTCCTTTATTTCCTTTTGGTTTTCATCTGCTGTTAGATCTGAAAACTTTCTAGTTATAGCCACACTATGTAGATCATCTTCAGGTGTATACCAGACAACGTTAACTCCCAGTTCCTCATCAATAGCATCTCGCTCCAGCAATAGCTGGCCAAATGCAGCATCCGCAAAACTACCCCGAGTAAAATTCAGATAAACGCCAACGTCATTATCCTTTTGACTAAAATAGGCACTAACCCAACCTTGACCAGATGGGGGCATACGAAAAAAAATTCGGCCTATCTTACCAACTGACTTTGGAAGAGGTTGTGAGGGGTCATCTAAAGTAAAATCACTGAAAAAGCATCGCCAAAACCTCGAATAAAACTGCTCAAGTGGTGATAACGCCTGGATCTTCTCTACTTCCTCAGGGCTATCATCAATCGTAAGCTGCCCTTCTTTGAGTGAAATAACCGTACGTTTAAATACCGTAGTTTTCGCCAGCACTCTGGGCTGTAGCAGTAACTCATTATTTTCACGACGATAGATCGCAAGTTCTACCAAACCAAATGTAAACTCCAGACCCCCAACCTCTTCCAAAAACTGAGCAATCGCACCAACCCCCTCTCTAATACCGTCACCTAATATCAATAATAGAAAACGACCTTGTGAGAGGCTACGTGTAACCTCATCAACAAAATCTGCTTCATTGGTTTCTGGATAAAGCTCGGCTACCAAATCAAATAACACATTCCCTTTACGCTTCGTCGATCGTGACACTTCACGCTGTAGATCTTCGTAATCCCATCGAGAAAGCTCTTTCGCATAATCTAGAATCTGACCAACCACCTTGCGCCTTGCTTCTGGATTGCGCCAGAGCTTGGCTTCTACCACGACAAGTCGCCCCTTGGGGGTTACATATAAGATATCCAGTGGCCCAGCAGGCGTATTTAGCTCGGTACAAACGGGAATTAAGCCTTCAAAAGCACGGTCAATTTCAGTAACTGGCAGGCAACTGGGATGCTTAAATGCAAGATCCTGAATAAATCCCTCGTCATACGTTGAATCAGCACCTGAAATGGGTAACCGTTGTAAGGGCGTAGAAACGCCATTAGCACCTACAATTATGGGTGTTGCGTATTGCTCGAACGATATTTAGTCATTTCCCTTTTATTGGCTTGCTATTGTAAACCTTCGATATCGGTTAAAGGGGTCTGACCCCTTTTCTCGCTGAATAAACGCGTACTTCACTTGAGCTCCCTGGCAAAGTACGCTGCGGCCTTTTTTAGAATCTCAACCTCCTCTTTAAGGCGGTCATTCTCTTGCTTTAATGTTGCCAGCTCACCTTGTTGATCTTTACAGGGGCGCCCGCGCTTCTTGGGAAAAGCCTCATCCCCTTTGGCCTTTAGTTGCTCTTTCCACTTGTAGAGCTGATTACGCCGAATGCCAAGCTCCATGGCAATATCACCAGGTGGCCTGCCAGACTCATCCATAAGGCGAACAGCTTCAACTTTAAACTCACGAGTGTAAGTTTTATAGGGCTTTCTTTTGCGGGTCATTGAGATACTCCTTTGGCGACATTGTCGCTAATTTAAAGTATCCGTCAAACTGGGGGAGGCTCATGGCGACCCCTATTCCTGCAGAGTGCTAACTCCTCAAGAAGAGGCACGCTTTACCCCGTCCTTCTTACTTGATACTAGATGTTTTTAGTTTATATATTTTGATTGACAAAAATAAACCTAACAAACCAAAGCAACTGAAACCAATCACAAGAGTTATAGCCTCATGGTAAGTTTTATTTATTAGATATGGAGTAAATAAGCCGAATAACATCGTAACAACGGAGGTGACACCGAGAACCCAATAATACCAATTAGGCAAGGCTTGCGCCCCTTTTCCCATAGCTTCACTCATTCCTAGTTTCAGCTGATGCTTCGGAAGCTTGTGGATAAGCCAATACTGCCTTAAGGACATTAAGGCAGCCATTAATATAATCGGTGAAAAGCTGACAACCGTAAAAACACCCGACATACCAACAAGCCAGGCATAGGGAAGAGCAACAAACAGTAAGGCTTTAAATAGGCGCTTATGAAATTTATAAAGTTTATCTTTTGTAGCTAAATCGGGAACGACCCTACCTTTACCCATTGCACCATTGGGATAGTATATTACAACGCCATCATCCGCTTCTTTGAAAGCAGCTTCAGAAATTTTATCGAAATAACCCATTACTCATCCTCCCTCTTAGGTAACACGGTCGCTTAACGTTCGCAGCACCCTGGTATACGCTGCCTGCGCTGGTTCTGTGTGAAGGGCATAATCTTTTTTGATCTACCCCAGTAAAACAGAACACCTGATTAAGCGATTGATTTCTTTTCATGGTTTTCAGGGCTGAGATAGGCCAACGCACTGTGTCGTCTTTGGCGATTGCAATCAACTTCAATATATTCAAAACAGCCTGGCGTATTTTCTCTCGTTTTCTTATTGGCTCATCGCGAATGGCTTCGACCTTGAGCCAGTGGAAGAAACTTTCCACGCAAGCATTATACCCAAAGCGCTTAGCGGGGCAGGCTCTCCCAGCAATTCCCTTTACGGCTCATACTCTGCCTCAACTAATGCTGATCGATGAGTTCGCGATAAGCCGTAGAGCAATATTGGCTGCCCAATTCTGATTCGCTTTGTCAGTACTAAAGTCACGAGCCAACAAGTTGGGTGAGATGGGTAAATTGTGATGACTGCCCGTCGTCACTGTACTACTACCACTGTCTCGCGCCGTGTACGCAAAGCTTTATCTGTGGCGAAAGCTTTGCGGTAAAAGCGGTAAAAGCGGTAAAAGGCGGTAAAAGGGGTCTGACCCCTTTTCTCTTTTGCTTTTCTCTTTTCTCTTTTCTACTCCCCTGCTTAAATGTAGGGGAAGTACTTACAAGGAGCTTATTATTTTTCCAATAACGCTATAATACTTTGCGCTACTTTCTTTGCCGATGCTGGGTTTTGACCTGTAATCAAACGATTTTCTACGACTACGTTCTCTTCCCAAGCTTTTCCATATACATGAATCGCCCCTCGTTCAATTAACCTGTCTTGTAATAGGAAAGGTACGATTTCAGTCGTCCCGAGTGAGGCTTCTTCTTCATTGGTAAAAGCGGAGATGCGCTTGCCTGCAATTAATAATTTCCCATCGGATAGCCTGATATTTGTAAGAGCAGCATTACCATGGCATACAGCAGAAACGATGCCCTTGTTTTCATAGATGGCAGAAGAAATACGATTAATATCTTTATTGTCGGGGAAGTCCCACATAGGACCAGAACCTCCAGCGAACATGATAACTTGATAATCGTTAGGGTTCACCTCTGCTAACGGGATACTTTGAATTACTTTTGCCATAAGCTTGGCGTCATTTAAGAAAACCTGATGGTACTCGTCCTCTTCTTCAAATGCTTTGCTGTCTACAGGAGCCATTCCACCTTCTATACTGGCGACATCGACGGAATAGCCTGCCTTAGTAAATTCGTAGTAGGGGTGGGTTAGTTCGGGCAACCAAAATCCTGTTTTTTTATTCGTATTTCCCAGTTCGGTATGACTAGTAAGAACAATTAGTATCTTCTCACGCTTGCTGATCACACCCTCTGCGTAGCTGATTGTTGAAGTGAATAGGCATAAAAATAGCGATGCAATTGTTATGATTTTTTTCATGATAGTTCCTTTGCTGTTGGATTGAGTTAATGATGTCAGGGGAGACAGGCTAACCCTGCCTAAAAAGTCAGTAGGCGACGGTAAATCGGGTTCGGTGGTGCTTGGGCTGTTCAGCTTCGTCGAGAAGCACGATCGCGACGTCCTCCATCGAAATTTTCGAGATGCGATCAGCGTCAATCAACAGTTCGTCGGTACCCAGTCGATAGTTGCCGGTACGCTCCCCCGGCTCAAACTGTGCAGCGGGGCTGAGATAGGCCCAATCCACTCGGGTTTCTGCCAGGCAGACCTCAAATTGCTCAGCGCTTGCCTTGCCGATATGCCGCGCGGAAATCGGTAGGTAGTTTGAATCTTCAACTACTGTCTTCCCGCCAGTGCCGGGCACCGTTAACGTTGCGGCACCGCCGACAACCAAAAGCCGCACGCCGGTTTGCGCGAGCCCGTCCATCAGTGATCGGGTTGTCGAAGTAGCATCGCTCTTGTGGCCGGGGTCAGGTCGTATGGCCGAAATCACAACATCCTGACCGGCACTGACTTTGACTACGTCCTCGATATTGCCGACATCGCCAAAACGGACCTTGGCGGCGGCGGGCAAACTGTTTGAACCCGTCGAATTTCGCACTACGGCGGTGACCTCGTGGCCACGAGACAGTGCCTCTGCTACGACACGACGTCCTGCGTTACCTGCTGCTCCTAATACTGTGATTTTCATGATTCGATTCTCCTTAATAATTAGCAATTGATAATCGGTTGATGAGTACGGTGTGTTTTTGCGACCGCAAATACAGTCAGCTGCTCGGCTTGGCGGCCACCGCCTCAGTGTTTGGACAGGTTGATGGACGATTGCTGCTGCGTAATGTCCGCACTAACAATTTCCCGATACGCTGCAGGTTTCATTTTTTCAGCGGCGGGCAGGTTCAACCAAATTTGAAATCCGTGCAGTAAACCCTCCAGCTGCTCGGGCATTTCGGAGTGCAGCACCCCTGCACCCGCTGTCATCCATTGCACATCACCGGGGCCAATAAGCCCTTCATTACCCATATGATCGCGGTGGCGCATCTGCCCGGCCTTCATATAGGTAATGGTTTCAAAACCCCGATGGGGATGCTCGGGAAAGCCTCCAATATAATCGGCCGCATCATCAGAGTTAATTTCATCGATCATCAAAAAAGGGTTTAGCAGCTGATGTAGACCCCGCCCTGCCAGGCGGTGAATTTTCACGCCGTCACCATCTTGAGTGGCCTGGGCAGCAATCACTTGAGCTAACTGTCTCATGCTTTTCTCCACAATAATTGATAGGTTCTTATACAGTGGTAAGCGCTGCCCGACCATGAGCGGCGCTAAAATCCTGCGTAGGCCCGACGGGGATAACACCCGTGGGGTTGATCATCAGATGACTGGCGTAATAGTGTATTTTGATATGTTCAAAGTTAACGGTGTCGGCTACGCCGGGCATCTGATACAACTCCCGCAGGTAGGCACTCATTGCCGGATAATCGGCCACGCGCTGACGATTGGTTTTAAAATGGCCAAAGTAGACCGAGTCAAAGCGAATCAAGGTGGGAAACAAACGCCAATCAGCTTCTGTTATCTGCTCGCCTGCCAGATAACGCTGCTCAGTTAACAAGCCTTCAATCTCATCCAGCGCTTCAAATAAGCGCTGAAATGCGGCTTCATAGGCCTCCTGCGTGGTGGCAAAACCCGCCCGATAAACACCGTTGTTGATGGTCTCGTAAATACCGTCGTTCAGGGCATCAATCGTTTGATGTAAGGCCTCGGGGTAATAATCCGTATGGTTACCTGTTAAATGATTAAACGCGGTATTAAACATACGGATAATGTCAGAGGATTCGTTGCTGACAATGGTCTGGGTTTGCTTGTCCCACAATACCGGCACCGTCACCCGACCTTCATAGCCAGCATCTGATTTTAGATACAGCTGGTAGAGAAATTCCAGGCCATAAAGCGGATCATTCATCTCCCAGCCGTTTTCCATCATGATGGGCTCAACCACGGTAACGTTGATATAGTCTCGCAGCTGTTTAAGCTGGCGAAAAATCAATGTGCGGTGTGCCCAGGGGCAGGCCAGTGACACATACAAATGATAGCGGCCCTTCTCCGCCTTAAAACCGGCTTCACCGTTGGGGCCGCTCTCCCCGTTTGGGGTCAGCCAGTTTCTAAAGTGACTACCCTGTCGACGAAACTCTCCGCCGCTGTTGTCCGTGTCGTACCATTGATCAACCCATTGACCCTGCTGTAATAATCCCATTACGCTGCTCCTGATAACGTGACCGAACTGGAGCCTGGTAGCAGCTCATCAATTTGCTGTTTACCCTGCGCAATCACCTGTTCTGCAGAACCTTTAGAACCGCTGGCGTCAATATGAGCAATTTCTCTGATACCAATAAACCGGCAGATATGCTCCAAGTAACGACTACAGAAATCCATCTCACTGCCTATAGGTGTACCACCGGTGGCGGTGATAATATACGCACGTTGAATGTCCAGCAGCCCAACCGGCCCCTGTTCTGTGTACTTGAAACTCACACCAGCCCGGCAGATCGCATCGATCCACTGCTTAAGTGTCACAGGAATAGCAAAGTTATACATCGGTGCACCAAGCACCAATGTGTCGGCCTCTTTCAGCTCATTAACGAGTTGATTCGACAACGCTAACTGTTGTTGAAAACTGGAACCTACATGTTCGGCTGAGCCGTGAACATCGATCAGGTCTACGGCACTAATGGGCGGCAGTGGCTGTTGCGCAAGATCTCGACTGACAACAGTCTGACCCAACGCCTCAACCAGATACTGGCTAAGAATACGAGTGTTGGAACCTTCGAGACGCGCACTGCTATTGATCTGTAGTATGGACATGATATTTTTTCCCTTGGATTAATTTTTGAATGTAGAGAGCGATACCCTGATTCAATCTTCGAATAGATTTCCTTGCAAAACTCTGTCAACGCTTAAGCTACCTGCGCCCCGGAATAGCAACGCTACGCTCACCGCTAATAAGGCCAAACCAAACTCATAACCGTTGTTGGCCATAAATAGGCCATTTTCAATATGCACTGCGGCAATGGCGACGATCATTATCGCTGCCAGTACGAGTGCTGTGGGTCGTACCAACAAACCGATAATCAACAGCAAACCACCGAAAAATTCTGCGCTGCCTGCAAGAGTCGCCATAAGAAATCCCGGGGCCAGCCCGATTGAATCCATCCAGCCTGCGGTGCCTTCCAGGCCATAACCACCAAACCAGCCGAATAATTTTTGCGCGCCATGCGCTGTAAAAATGACACCTGCGCCTATGCGAAGCGGTAAAGCATCCAGGCCAGAGATTGTGCTCGTCGTGCACTTAATTAATGATTTCATTTTTCTTCTCCCGTTGTTTTGTGGTTTATCTAAAAGGTACGGCTACTATAAGCAAGCCTAATTCCCTGAATAACCCATATTATTTGTTTAGAATGTTCAGAATTTTAGAACTATAGGAGGAGGAATAATGGGGAGAAACCCAATAACTATCGAGGCGCTAGAAACGCTGGATGCGATCGACAGACGCGGAAGCTTCGCGAAAGCCGCAGAAGAACTGAACAAAGCCACCTCCGCTATTTCCTACGCTGTGCAAAAGTTAGAGGTACAGCTCGACATCGCGCTGTTTCAACGACAGGGACGCCGCTCAGTATTAACGCCAGCAGGTCAATTGATTTTGGCGGAAGGGCGAGAAATACTGCAAACGACAGCGCGACTGGCGAGTAAAGCGAAGGAAGTTGCCACCGGCTGGGAGCCCCGTATCAGCATCGCGGTGGAATCACTACAATCCTACCCGGCCTTTTTTAGCGTACTGCACGAATTTCTGAAAGTGCATCCCAGCATTGCAATCGATGTCTGCGAATCCGTACTCAACGGTGGCTGGGAGGCCCTTGAGAAAGGTCGGGTTGATTTAATTGTTGGCTCACCCGGGCCCGTTCCGACCCAAAAAGGCTACCGCGCTATACCCCTGGTCAGTCCTGAGCTGGTACCAGTCATTGCCGCCAGCCACGAACTGGCCGGCGCCGCAAAAACGCCCGAGGCTTTCGCACCGCTCCTGCCTAAAATCCGGCGTGTCATTACACACGACACCTCGATCATTGACGTTGCTCGCAGCGCTGGCCTGTCCAGCGACGGACAACAATTTTATGTGCAAAATATTGATCAAAAAACTGAGGCAATACTGGCGGGAATTGGTATAGGCCATCTGCCACGCAAGCGCATTCAAGAGCACCTGGATAACGGAAAACTACTCGCACTGGATTTACAGGAAGAGCCTGCTCAGGAGAGCTTTATGGCATGGAAAATCAGCCATAAAGGTAAGGGGCTACGAATCCTAACCCAACAACTTTCAGGCTCAGCTCATAAAGGATGAGGTACTAGCCAGCGTGGCACAATGGTGGGCAGTCGCTGGCTCTATAAATATCAGCAGAAAAGAACTGCAGCACATGGCTAGCGCATTCAATATTTGAGCAAGCGATGGCAACTAAAACGGACTAGAACGCAAGCGGAACGAAGAAAGAAAAATCAAGCTATCTTATTGTTTTTGCTGCATTTTTTATAACCCCTATGGAGATTCAAGTCCTCTCCTGGGCACCAATCAAATTATCATTTGATTTTCACCTCAAAAACAGTCGGGACTCCCGGCGAGCTGATAAAGCGCTCGCGTTCCGTATCATTCAAAGCTACGCTTTGAGAGCATGATGCTACACCCTCTCCTGGGCACCAATCTGAAAAACTCCGTAAGAAAAGATTTTCCGTACCAAAGCTAATCGTTCTTTTATAGAAGAGGACTATTCACGGCCAGCGCTCGTTTATATAAAGATGAGCTGGCGTTCGAGCCACACTCGAACCCTCTCCTGGGCACCATTACAAACAACTCTGTAAGAAAGCATATCTCGTACCGACCTTAATCGTTCTTTTATACAAGAGGACTATTCACGGCCAGCACCTTTTTGTACAGCAGGGCTGGCAAGGCCCTATAGTTTCCTGACTTAAGCCGAATTTTCAACCAGCCACTCTCTCGAACCACGAAATCAGCCTTAGGTTTGACAATCTGTCTTTCAAAGGCAATCGCACATTCGAGCCGGCCAGCAGTATCAGGACATGAAAGCTTGCCATCTATTACTGTGAGATTAGTTGACGAAACGGTAGTTGATATCAGCATTAGTAGGTATACACCGATACATCTCTTCATACAGATAACAGCAAGATCTCAGTATCCATCACATAACAGAAACAATTTAAGCAACTATTAACCGATATCTTAAGCGTCGACAATATCAGCTTTCAAACCAAGCACGAAGTCCACAACCTGATCACATTCTTGTTTGGCAAGACCAAGGCTACTCATTGTCGCGCCGGCATGTTCCAGGAACACCGACCAATCACTTTCACTTATACCCATGCCCTGATGTGACAATTTCATATCCCGACCCCGGTAGTAAACAGGGCCTCCCGTCATCGAACACAGGTAATCGATCAATAATTGCTTTTCCCTGGCAATGCCATCATCCCCACGATACGCCCAAAACCGCTCAAGCTGGGCGTCAGACTGTAGGTGCAGCAATAGATTATTGGCAAAACTGCTAATGCCTTCATAACCGCCAAGACGTTCAAAAAGTGTTTGCTGATCCATGGTATTTCCCTATTAATTATTGCCATAACCCTTCATATATAGAATAGGAACAAGACACTCAAAGTCCTTCAGGTAACAACCTTAGACAACAAAGTAGATGCGCGCCATATTAGCGCCTGAAAATCCGAGCATGAAGATACTAACCGGGACCGGATAGAAGATTGAATGACCGGCCTGGTTACTTCACCAATCAATAACCAAGACGGCTCGGCAAGGTTTAACTGCAAGCTGGTTTTACCCCGATCTGACGGACACCTAGTTAAGAGTGGATAATCCACACTAACGAGGTGTTTTATGACAAAGCCAAGTAGACAATATCCCCCTAATTAAGGGGCTACCAGGACACCCACCACAACCTCCCCACCACACAGGCGGGCGCATCCCAATACGTTTTAACCGCACTCATCAACTAGCATGCTTTATCAGAAAGCGAGTCATAAGAATAAACGTGTTTTGTCGATGTAATTTCGACTTAAAACAACAGGCACCACGAGCTAGAGGACACCCATCTAAGTCTACGAGTCAAGTAACAGCAGCCACTCACCAGAATTGCTAGCTCTCAATCACCAAACGATGAATATCACAACTATCACTTGATCCCTTTAGACAATACTAAAGCGCTCAAGATAAACCTACATCTTGGGAAGGGAACTCAACAGTGCTGCCTTTTGCACCGAACACACCAGGCCATTCCGCTGTCGCCAACGCATCAGCCCCACCGTCACCCATACAATTCAAAACCATTATCATCCCTGGCAATCAAGCCCATCAGCTTGGGATTAATAAATAACCTCTCCCTACCCTCGCGCTGGTCAAGTAACACACCAATACCGACTAACTTCTTTAAATACTCTGAGGCCGTCTGCCGCTTCGCGATATTGGCCTCCACCACATTTGTTATACGGCAATAGGGCTGTTCAAAGAGGGTATCGATCAATTCACGGCTATATATTTTAGGGAGTTCTTTACGCACATACTCTGCCGTGTGATTGGCAAGGTTACGCACAGCGATAATTTTTTGGGTGGTCCATTGCGCTGTGCTTTCAACCGCGTCAAGCATATACAGCAGCCAGGACTCCCAGCTCTGCTCACTGGTCACGGCCAGCAAGCCACTGTAGTACTGGCTTTTATGGGTGATGATATAACGGCTTAAATACAGGATGGGCAGGCTGAGTAACTCTTCCTGAACCAGATAGAGAATATTCAATATTCTACCGGTGCGGCCATTGCCATCGGTAAAGGGGTGAATGGCCTCAAACTGGTAGTGCATGACTGCCATACGGATAAGCGGGACTAACTCGGGCTGCTCATGTAGAAACCTTTCCCAGTTACTCAACAAATCCCGTAATACTTTTTCACCGACCGGCGGTGTACTGATTATTTCACCAGTTTTGTCATTGGCCAGCGCTGTACCTGGCACTTTGCGCACCGCCATTTCTACTCCCTTAATCTTGCTACAGATAGCCTCGGCCATATTGGTGTTGATTGGGCGCTACCCCAATGTCTGCCAACCTTCATCTAGCGCACTGCGGTAGCGCAATGCCTCTTTGGTGGCAGGGTCTGCATGGGTATCGTCACCACCCGCAAACTTAAAAAGCCTGTCTGTAGTGGTAACGATATTTTCGATTTCAGAACTGTCTTTGGCTTCCAATAATGGCAAGGTGTTAATCAGCATTGCCTGATTGGGAATGAGTTCCACCGCTTGCTTGAGATCAGCAAGGGCTGCTCTGGCACCGATACAGCGTTTTAATACGGCCCTGGTTTCCAGCTCCATAGCGGGAGGCAGCAAAGGGAGGCCGTTATAGGGCTTTTCGGGGCGCCAGGTCATATGTACATAAACACACGTTTTGTCGACATACATAAAGCTTATGTCGATGGCATCGACACGTAATCACTCATGTTAATGTTTTGACAATATATAGACATATCATGCTGGGCGAGAGTTAAGCCGGCAACAATAGGAAAACTTATTAATTTGCCATCCACAGCCATTTATTGGCCGGTTACCTTAGTAACATCGAAAGGTTGATTTAAGCTCGGAGTGAATCACGTCATAACAACGGGCACGCCCTTTTCGCTGAGACAGTATTCAAGTTTTACCTTATATAAAACGATGTATTACAACCAATTACACTACAAGCACTGGGAATACTTTAGACAGGTGCACTATTCATAACCGGTTAATTCTAAATACCCACTACCCACTGGCTTCTTTTCGCTGTCGAGAATTTTGATCGCCCCCTCCCAGTAGGGCAAACGTGTGCTCATTAGCTGGTTGTCGATCATTGGCTCAATGTACCAATGCCGGTCCCCATAGGCGAGCTGCCAACGAATGGGGTAGCGGTGGCCCTCCTCACTGCGCCACCAGGCCGTGGGGCTCAGCTCTATCTCGTTGGCAGTAATGGGCCGCGAGTGGCCCGCCTTGTCTACCCAAATGCCGGCACTGTAGGGGTCGGCTTGCCCCTGATGATTGCGTAGGCGGTAGTACATCAGTTCTTCGCCGCTGTTTAGTTGCAGTGAAAACCAGTCCCAACCCTGTTGGTCCGTATCGAGGGCGCTACTGCCCCACTCGCGGTCAAACCAGGAATTGCCGCTGACACGATAGTCGCGCTGCTCGACGCTTATCTTGCCCTCGGTTTGCAGGCGGGTAATGGCATAGTAATAGGAGGCATTACCGGGCGCGGCGCTCTTTTGACTCAAGCCCCGCTCACCTATCAACACCGGCGGCTTGCTCGGGGTTAGCTTTAATTGCAGTGCGAATGCGGCGGTGGCGACGTTAAGTTGCCACGACGTATTGTCCAGAGCGACCAACTGCCAATCGTCCAGCCAGACATTAAAGGGCTCGGCCTGCACACCGGCAAGGCCCAGGCTTTCCCGAGAGAAGCGCTCCTCGCTGTGGTGTGTGCCGCTGCGCCCATTGCTTAGGGCAACGTGGGCCATCCAGATATGGTTGGTGGCCCAGCGCGATGACCGCCGTGTCGAGTTTTGTTGATCTTGCTCTGGACTTAACTGCACGCGGAAAAAGCTCAGCTGGTAGCCGAAGTCATTGCCCTCGCCATCATGTAAATTACCGGTGACATACCACCACTCATTGCGATAGCCCTGATGCGCACCGTGGTCTCTGGGGAAGTGAAACTCACGTACAGCCAAGGCCTTGCGAAAGCCCTCGGCACTTTCTATGCCGAGGCTGTCCCGTAAATTGAGGCCTGTATTGTCACTGCGCGGCTCTTCACAACCCCCCAGGGTTAGCAGACAACTGAGTGCCAGCAGTAGGTGCAGCAAACCATGGTGGCGATGCGGCAAGGGGCTATTCATGGCGCAGGGCCTCGGCGATATTGGCCCGAGCCGTATACCAGGCGGGA
>MAAC01000708.1_pt1 | contig 14433 bp, 12 predicted proteins | sample 1115981 | NCBI WGS metagenome assembly MAAC01 (sample SAMN04961126, study PRJNA320927) | seawater metagenome | isolation source: sample BD02T64 sea water enriched with oil for 64 days | place: USA:Gulf of Mexico | collected 2013-07-27 | reverse complement strand
CTGGACATACAACAATGACCGCCCGAATATGGGCATCGGCGGCATCACACCCGCCATGAAACTGAATATGGCCGCGTGAATTCTACGACCCCATCCCATTAAAAATGGGGGGATTACCATAGCCCGGCGGTGAAGCCGTCTGCACATACTTCTTGATCGTGTTCCGAGACAAGCCTGTCTCGCGGCTAACGGCCAGGATGCTCCGACCATCCCGCAAAACAAGACGTCGCATCTTTGCTGCACTTTCCATCAATAACACCTGCATATTCTACGCACTCAAATGCGCGGATGATAACAAAACAGGCGGGTCAATTTTGCATGCTGATTCACACCTGAGGAACTGAACTGGATTGAATAAAAGGAAAGGCCATCTATTTGGTTGCAGATCGGGGCACGTGTCGCCGTTCTTCAATTTCTGGCCATCAAATTCTGACTGCAATCACCCCGTTTTGCTATGCAAAGGGACCGAGGACATGATCAAATCACTTCTTGCCGCCTTCGCAGCCTTAATCGTCGCTCTATCATCCGCAAGCACCGCACAAGAGCAGTCACGGGCCATTTTGGTGCTTGATGGCTCAGGCTCGATGTGGGGACAGATCGACGGCAGGGCCAAGATTTCAATCGCGCAAGACGTGGTTGGAGAATTGCTCAAATCCCTACCCGATACCCAAGAACTCGGCCTGACGGTCTATGGTCATCGCCGCAAGGGGGATTGCAGTGACATTGAGACGATCATCACCCCAGAGGCCGGTCAGCACAGCTCGATTGCCGAAGCGGTAAACGCGATCAAACCCAAAGGGAAAACGCCGATGACGGACGCCGTTATCGCCGCGGCCGAAGCTCTGCGTTATACCGAGGAAAAGGCCACCGTCATTCTTGTTTCAGACGGGATCGAGACCTGCAATCCAGACCCCTGCGCCGCCGCACGCGCGCTGGAAGAGACAGGCGTTGATTTCACCGCCCATGTTGTCGGGTTCAACATCGGCGATCCAGAAGCGATTGCGCAGATGCGCTGTTTGGCCGAAGAGACCGGCGGCACGTTCAGAACGGCTGATACGGCTGCGGAACTGAGTAACGCGCTGGCAGTGATCGCAACACCCACGCCTGCCCCAGAACCGGAACCTGATCCGGTCACCCTGCGTGCTCATGCAATCGATGGCCGCAATGGTCCACGCATCACCGAGGGCTTAATCTGGAACCTGACCTCACCGGATGGCGAAATTCTCGAAAATCAGGCTGTCTCGGACATCCGGACCGAACTGGAGCGCGGTGAATATATGATCTCGGTTCTCAGGATCGCCGATGAGAGTTTTGCCGAACAGCGGTTTGGCGTCGGTTCAGTGGACAAACAGGTGGTGCTGCAACTGCCTGAACTTCGTCCTCCTGCCACGATCAACGGGCCTGCGACCGCGATTGCTGGTGCCACGATACAGGTGCGCTGGACTGGACCAGACCAAAAGGGAGATCTGATATCCGTCGCCGACCCGGACACCTCCTCGCCCTGGATCAATTACGCCTATACAAAAAACGGCCCGTTTCTGGATCTTGTGATGCCTTCGGCCGAAGGTGCATACGAGTTGCGCTATGTTTCAAGCGACCATCGCAAGGTGCTGGCCACTCAGAAAATCACGGTCACTCCGGTTGCGGCTGCGATTACGCTGTCTGCCCCCCTGCCCGCTGGCGCCACTGTCTTGGTCGACTGGATTGGACCCGACTATCAAAGTGATGTGATTGCCGTCACCGAACCGGGAACCGATCAGCTGATCAACTATGTTTACACCAAGCACGGATCACCGGCAGACCTTATGCTGCCTCCTGATCCTGGCGACTACGATATTGTCTATCGAATGAGCCAGAAAAACCGAGTGCTGGCTCGGGTCCCAGTGACGGTGACAGGCTTGCAATATTCAGTGAGCGGACCTGCATCTGCACCGGCTGGCAGTGACGTGCAGATCGACTGGGTCGGCCCAGACTACCAAAGTGACATCATTGCGGTGGCCGAAATCGGCGCCCCTGACCGGAAATACCTCAGCTATACCTACACCAAACAAGGCACCCCCCTTGATCTGACGCTCCCGCTAGAGACTGGGCGATATGAAATCCGCTATATTCTCGGACAAGATAGTGCGGTGCAGGCGACAACTGAAATCCAAGTGACTGTGATTACCGCCAGCCTGACAGCCCCCCTGACTGCCGCCGCTGGCAGCACTATACAAATTGATTGGCTAGGCCCTGATTACCGAGGGGACATTATTGTCGTTAGCAACCCAGATGACAAAGACCGCAGCTACTTAAACTACAGCTACACCAAGGGAGGCACGCCGCTCGGCCTCACTCTTCCTGCCTTACCCGGTGATTACGTTCTGAAGTATCTGGCCGGGGCTGGGCGCAAGATACTTGCTATATCCAACATCACCGTCACCGAGATATCAGCCACGTTATCCGCACCAGCCAACGTAGCTGCAGGTGGCAAAATTGAGGTGTCCTGGGATGGCCCCGACTACCGAGGAGATATCATCGCAATTGGTGTGCCGGGTGAAAACTATATGACCTACTCCTACACCAAGAACGGCTCTCCCCTGACGGTCATTGCACCGGGCAAACCGGGTAATTATGAAATCCGATATCTAATGAACGCTGATAGAAGAGTTATTGCGACGACACCACTGACTGTCCAATAGATCCACGAAATCAAAACGATATGCGATAGCCTATGTCCCCACGAAGTGTTGGCCTCACTGCATCAGGGCCCAAGGGTGGCTTTCGCCGCCGCTAAGTGACGTCTTCAATGCGTGGTGGCAGAACGGGATTTAGCTCTCCGGCGCAGGGAATATGCTGACGATCCGATTGGCTAATGCATCCGTCACGACACTGCTGGAATTGTGGTGCAGGTGCTGCTCAACACTCACAACCCCTTCAATGAGACAAATAGTTATCTGCCCGAGGCGCTATCCGAACGACTGGATCCACTGCTTAATACAATTCGACCGTTAATGCCCGGCGGACCAACTTCGTTCGTCGCGCTCTGCACCATGAACTTACTCTTGGTTACGCCCCGGGTACGCCATCTCAACGTCCTGCTCGACGCCGCTGAGGCATGGAATGAACGCACTCAAAGTGCCACCTTCTGGACGACGACAGGAATTGGGCGCCGGATCGTCGACTGGTTCAACATGGCGACGACCGAGCAGCCGACGCTACTCGGTCCCTCGCATCCCGAGCGCAGTCGGATCGATCACGTGATTGGGAGGCTGGTCAGCGTCGGCGTAGCCGAGGCAAATGAGATTGAAAAGAAAGTCGAAGCTGCTGCTAGCGTCGTCTAAAACTGGAGGTCTCCGACAACGATCCACGGCCCGTGATCACCGAAACATTTTCCGCCAGTTCTTGTCCAGGAACCCCGCCGCAATCGACTCGGCCTCAATCTCGCGGATTTCAGCTCTGATCTGTCGTCCATCCTGAGCCTGCTGCCTGGCCTCTTTTCGTTTCTCTTTGGTCAGCCGTCCGTGCGTGGTGTGGAAGTCAGCAATCTTATGTCGTCCAGCTGCGGTCCGCGGACCGGTGGAGGCACCTCCGTGAAGACGGCCGCCCTGCCTTATGGTTCCCGGGCCGCTGACATGGCGTCCCACGACGCGTCTTCGCGCCGCAGCGCTTGCCTGGCCAGTTCGGCCCAAAATGCCAAGCGATGGTGTCAGATGGGTTCTAAGCAACCTCATAATTCGCCGGGTTGCCTATGGCATCCATTGCTGTGCCACAGACTTGGAAAGCTTCAGCATATCAATCGCACGAGCCGCAATTTGGTCAACGATATCCGCCACGTTTCGAGGCTTCAAATAGAAGGCGGGCACTGGTGGCAAAATAACGGCACCGAGTTCGGTTGCAGCTGTCATGTTTCGCAAATGCGCCAGTGTCAGCGGGGCCTCGCGGGTCAATAGGGTCAATAGGGTCAATGGCCGCCGCTCCTTGAGTTGCACACCGGCCGCCCGTATCAGCAGGTTGTCATCCAGACCATGTGCGATGGCCGCCAGAGATCGCATCGAACACGGGGCGACGATCATACCCGCGACCGGAACCGAACCCGATGCAATGCTGGCCCCGATATCATCGATAGCATGGCATCGCGTTGCCAGAGCTTGCAAAGTGGCAAAGGCCTGCGCGCCACATTCTGCGGCTAGGGTGCGCTCTGCGGCGGCACTGGTAACCAGGTCAATTTCGACCTGCATATCTGATAATTGCCGCGCAACCGACAGACCCAGAGCCGCACCCGAAGCACCGGCCACACCAAGAACAACACGTGCTGTGCTCATGCCCTTGCCCCCGACATCAGACGCGCAAGCAGATCAGCGGCAAAACCTGCGTCTTCCTCGGATGTTCTCATAACCGTGCCCCATTCTCTGGTGGTTTCACTGTCAATTTTTGTGGTGGCATCAATGCCCATCTTCCCAGCCAACCCCGGGTGCGGAGAGGCAAAATCAAGATAGTCCATCGGCGTGTTTTCCAGCAGCACCACATCGCGTGTCGGGTCCATCCGGGTGGCCAAAGCCCAAGCGATATCGTCCCAGTTTCTGGGGTCGATATCTTCGTCAACAACCACGATCATTTTGGTATAGCTGAATTGCGGCAGCATCCCCCACAGCGCCATCATCACGCGGCGCGCTTGCCCCGGATAGCGCTTGTTGATACTGACAACGGCCATACGATAGGAGCAGGCAGCTGGCGGCAGCCACAGGTCATGAATTTCCGGGATCTGTGCACGGATGGTTGGCAGGGCCAACTTGTTGAACACCCCTCCGATAATCGCCGGTTCATCGGGCGGGCGTCCGGCATAAGTAGACAGATAAATGGGGTCTTTGCGATGGGTGACTGCGCTCACCTCCATAACCGGGAAAGGCTCGGCTGGGTTGTAATACCCGGTGTGGTCGCCAAACGGGCCTTCCGGGGCAAGTTCAGAAGGTGATACCCACCCTTCCAGCACGATTTCTGCATCGGCGGGCACCATCAGGGGAACAGTCTTGGCAGGCACCAAACGCGGGCGAGAGCCGTTCAAAGCCCCTGCAAATGTCAGTTCTGATACGGTTTCGGGCAAGGGAAGTGCTGCGGACAGCAATGTCGCAGGGTCGGCGCCCAGAACAATGGCTACCGGGGTCTTTTCCCCTTGCCGCGCCCAGCTTTGGTGATGCGCCGCACCACCGCGGTGGGGTAGCCAGCGCATGATCACCCTGTTGTGGTCCAGTACCTGTGCCCGGTAGACGCCCGCATTATAACTGCCAACATCTGCGGCCTCGGTTCCATAAGGACGGGTCACCACCACCGGCCAGGTTATCTGCGGCCCTGCATCTTGTGGCCAATGGGTCTGGATCGGCAGCGCGCCCAGATCCACGTCATCGCCCACTAAGACAACGCTCTGCACAGGCGCGGACTTGACGAACTTGGGGCGTGTGGCCAATGCCGCCTTGAGCATCGGCCAGCGCGACAAGGCATCCCGCAATCCATCTGGCGGGGTTGGTGCCCTAAGCGCCGCCAGAAAAGCCCCCAAATCGTCCAACCCGTCCAATGTCACGCCCAACCCGGCGGCAACCCGTTCGGGTGTGCCAAACAGGTTCACCACTACAGGAACTGTCGACTTAATCCCCCCTGGCAACACCGGGTGGTCAAATTGAAGAACCGGCCCCTGCGCCTCGAGCACTGCCCGATGCACTGCAGTCATCTGATGGGTCACCGAGACTGGGTCCGGCACATGCTGAAACTGGTCGGACGTGGCACACCAATCCAGGAAACTGCGAAGGCTGGGGTATGAAGGTAAAGTTCGAATGGGACTGTTCCAGACCAGGGGTTTGCAGCCCTTAGCAACAAAACTGTGGGGGAAATTGACGATCGTCAATTTCCGACACCCCAAAAGCCTTACGACAGTCTCAAGAGAAATAAAGACCGAGACAACAGGAAGCTCATGTGTCCCAATCCCAGGCCTTAATCCCGCTGTTTCCACCGGGCCTTGCGCGCATGCTCAGGGTGATCCCCCTTGCGCCGCTGTCATTGTCGTTAACGGCCTACAGCCGAAAGATCGCAAAAACCCATCCCGGACTGTTTCGCCGCCTTGGAGAGTTTGACCACACCCAGTTTATACTGGACCCGGTCGATCTGCCCTTTGTGATCTGCCTTGCTCCAAACGGTGGTGTGCCGCGTGTGACAGTGACCCGCGGAAAAGGCGAAGGAGAGACCCGGATATCCGGACCACTTGCCGCCCTGATTGGCTTGGTCCATGGGGCATATGACGGCGATGCGCTGTTTTTCTCCCGCGATCTGGTGGTCGAGGGCGATACCGGTGCAGCCCTTGCCCTGCGCAACGCGATTGATGATGCCGAACTTGACCTAGCCCAGGAAATTGCATCAGTCTCAGGCCCGTTCTCGGCCCCGCTGCTACAGCTGATTGCATTTGTACAACGACACACCCACGTCCATCTGTCCCGCCCAGATGAGGCGGAAGCATGGTAATGGAAATTGTTTGCCCAGCCGGCACTCCGGCGGCGCTGCGGGCGGCGGTCAAGGCCGGAGCCCATACTATTTACTGTGGCTTTAACGACGAAACCAATGCCCGCAATTTCCCCGGACTGAACTTCGACCGCCAAGAAATGCGCGAAGGGATCGCCTTTGCCCATGCGCATGGCTCCAAAGTTCTGATTGCGATCAACACTTTCCCAAGGGCCGGCGACGAAGCCATTTGGCACCGCGCTGTGGCGGATGCCGAGTCCTGTGGGGTTGATGCGGTGATCCTGGCGGATCTGGGCCTGCTCGACTATGCAGCCCGCAACCATCCGGGCCTGCGCCGCCACCTGTCGGTTCAAGCAGCGGCGGCAAACGCCGATGTCATAAACTTCTATGCCCAGACCTTTGACGTGAAGCGCGTAGTTCTGCCCCGGGTCCTGTCAGTGCAGGAAATCGCTGCGATCAATTCTGAGACCAAAGTGGAAATCGAAGTCTTCGTCTTTGGCGGCCTTTGCGTAATGGCCGAAGGTCGCTGTTCGCTGTCGTCTTATGCTACCGGGCTGTCGCCCAACATGAACGGTGTCTGCTCGCCAGCAAGCCATGTGGAATACCGCGAGGACAAAGGCGTGCTTGACGCCCGTCTTGGCGGTTACACAATCCACCGTGTGGGCCAGAACGAACCCGCACCGTATCCAACCCTGTGCAAGGGCTGTTTTGGCGCTGGCGACAAAAGCGGCCATCTGTTTGAAGATCCGGTCAGCCTGAACGCCGAGCAATTGATCCCGCAATTACAAAAGGCGGGTGTCACGGCGCTCAAGATCGAAGGGCGCCAGCGGTCGCGGTCTTATGTGGCGCAGGTTGTGCGCAATTTCCGGGCCGCTGTGGATGCTCTGGAGACAGGCAGGCCAATGCCTGAAGGTATGCTGGCACGCCTCTCAGAAGGTCAGGCCATGACAACAGGCGCTTATAAAAAGACGTGGAGATAATCTGATGGATCTGAATGTTGGACCAAACCAGTTTTTCTGGTCAGCGGATCGCTGGTCAGAATTCTATGACGACCTGGCCAATACGCCGGTAAGCCGTGTCGTGTTGGGCGAACTCATTTGTTCCAAGCGCCTGCCGTTCTATCAGGATCGGATCCCCGAAGCTGTGACCACCCTGATCGAGGCGGGCAAAGAGGTCGCGCTGACCAGCCTGGCGCTGATCACCCTAAAGCGCGAGCGCAAGCAAACGGCGGCACTGGCCGAGATGGGTGTCGAGGTTGAAATCAATGACCTTACCGCCTTGCCGTACCTCCCCAAGGGGACAAGGTTCTCGGTTGGGCCGCTGGTCAATGTCTATAATGAGGGCACCGTTTCTTGGCTTGCGTCCCAAGGTGCGACCCGTATTTGTCTGCCGCCAGAACTGCCCCTAGCGTCGGTCAAAACCCTTGCCGCTGTCGGAGCCGACTTAAGTGTTGCAATCGAGGTCTGGGGCCATGGACGTCTGCCTTTGGCGATTTCGGGCCGCTGCTATCATGCCCGGCTGCGTAAGCGCACCAAAGACAACTGCCAGTTTGCCTGCGAAGATGACCCCGACGGTCTGGATGTGACCACCCTAGAAGGCCAGCCTTTTTTGGCGATGAATGGGGTGCAAACCCTGTCCTACACATATGCATGTGCCGTTCACCAAACTGATGCGCTCACCAAAGCGGGAGTGTCGGCACTGCGCCTGTCGCCGCAATCCAAAGGGTTCTCCGATCTCTGCAGGCAGTACCGGCAACTGTTGGATGGAAAAGTCAAAGGGGCAGATGTTGCCGAGACTCTCACCCGCATGGATGACGGTATCCGTCTGTCCGATGGCTTTCTGACCGGCAACCGTGGAGTAGATTGGTCAGGCGACCAATCACAGACCACACTACAGGCATGATGCCCCCAGCGGCCAAGGACTGGGGCCTAGGCCATTTCTGGCATGCTCCGCATAAGCCATTTTTTCTGGCCGCATTCTTTTGCGCATTGATCACTGTGGCCTGGTGGCCTTTGGGGGTGGGGCTGGGACTGCCCGCACCGGGCTTTGAACCTGCTGCCTTATGGCATGTCCACGAGTTGATTTTTGGTTTTGCGGCGGCGGCTATCGGCGGCTATTTACTGACAGCCCTTCCCAGCTGGACAGGCCTGCCCTTGGTGCAGGAAATGCTGCTAAAGATACTGCTCTCGTTCTGGCTGTTATCGCGTCTGGCAAACGCTCAGGCCAATGACGTGCCAATCTGGCTTCTTCATGTGATCAACTCCGACTATTTCTTATGGCTTTCCGCAATCCTTGCTCATCAGCTTTTTCTGTGTGGCAGCTATCGCAAAAGCGGATTTGTGGCGGCGGTTTTGGCCCTTGGCTGTGCCGAGGCCCTGTTTCTGAATGCTGCGCTCGGCGGGCAACCTTGGGTCAGCTTCAACCTGACACATACAGCGGTCATTGGGCTCACCCTGTTGATGACTGTTATCGGGACACGAGCCATTCCTGCGTTTACCAACAACTGGTTTGATCAAACCAAGCGCCCGGAACTAAGGATCTTGCCGACGCCTATTTTGCGGTATTTGGCCCTGGGCCTGATGGCTCTCGTCCTGACGGGAATTCTGGTCGAACAATATGATGCTGTATATGGCGCATTGATTTTCGCTGGGCTGACCCTGCTTTGGATCATGCGCAGTTGGAAAACCGCGAGATGCCTTTCAAACCCTCTTTTGGCGGCGCAGCATTTGACGTTTCTCTGGGTGCCGATTGGCCAGATCACCATCGGGACCTTGTGGTTCTTACCCACACTTTACCCATCGGCTGACGCCATTCATGCCATAACCATTGGCGCTGTGTCCGGGTTGATCATGGCCATCGCGGGACGCGCGGCGGCCCATCATGAAAACGGGGTGATGCGCGCAGGCAAAAGTTTTGTGGTGGGGGTCCTGATGATATGGATCACAACATGGATCCGGCTGATTGTGCCGCTTGTCCCGCAGCACACGCCCGCCATTATCGCCGTTGCTACCGTGATCTGGTGCCTTGGTTGGGCTGCCTTTATTATAGGTTTTTACCCTGCAGTCATTGGACCTGTCATCCGACCGGTTCTGAGCGGTCAGAAACACGTAAAAACCAACCTTCCCTCACAACAGACAGAAAAGAGCATTTTATGAAAGTTGCATATGTAACATCGCAGAAACGGGGTGAAACCGATCGCCTGCTGTCTGACGTTGCGCGCCAATTGCAGGGCATGAACAAGTCGCTTGTCGGGATTGTCAAAGTGACTGGTTACGAAAGCCAATTTGAAAACGGCTGCGACATGAAGGTTCGTGTCTTGCCAGAAGGCCCAGAAATCAAGATCACCCAGAACCTGGGCGCAGGGTCAAATGCCTGTCGGCTGGACCCCTCTGCCATCACCGAAGCCGTTTCGCGGGTCGAAACGGGCTCGATGGAAAACGCGGATTTGTTTGTGCTGAATAAATTTGGCCCGGAAGAGGCTGCAGGGCGTGGGTTTTGCAATGTGATTGGAACCGCGCTGGACCAAGATATTCCGGTTCTCGTTGGCGTTGGTGGGGCCAGTATAGCTGCGTTTGAAGAATTCGCCGGCGGACTTGCGGTGACACTTCCAGACGATGCGCAGGCCATCCTTGACTGGGTGCATGCCGCAATACCCAAGCGCTAGACCCAAATCATCAGGCACTTACCCGGCGCCCTTGGGCTTGGGCAGAGTTCCCATTTTGTAAGGTTTCCAATCTGTGATTTCGGGATAGAATTGCTTGCGCCAAGCCCGAACCCGCGGGTTGAACACCCGGCGCCACAGCGGAGGAAACATGGCCAGCGCTGTCATCGGAGGATAGCCTGTCGGCAACATTGGCACCTCTGTCTCGTCATAGACCTGCAACAGCGGAAAGCGCCGCATGGGATGCAGGTGGTGGTCAGCGTGGCGTTGCAGGTTGATCAGCAATAGTCCCGAGACCTGATGCGCGGAATCCCATGAGTGGTGCGCGCGCACCGGCTCGTATTTACCGTCTCCCAGATGTTTCCGGGTCAGCCCATAGTGTTCAACATAGTTGGTCAATTCCAGCTGCCAGATGGCAACAAAGGCCTGAAACACAAACAGGCCCACACCGATCCAGCCTCCAATGGCGAAAGCAACAACAAGGAAGACCGCCTGCAGCCCCAGATATTTCCAGATTGGATTGCTTGGATGCCATGGTGATCTGCAACGCCGCGCCTGCATCGCCTTTTCCGCCCGCCAGGCCGAGCCGAAGCCTGTGCATAAAATGCGCATAAAGGCGCGGTGAAAGCCTTCGTTATAACGCGCTGTCACCGTATCGCGCGGAGTGCCAACATGGGGGTGATGCACCAGCAGGTGTTCGGTGCGAAAATGACCATATAAAACCAAGGCCAACAGCAAATCACTCAAGCCCCGCTCGATCCCATTGGGTTTGTGAAACAGCTCATGTGCGTAGACGATGCCGACGGTGCCAGTTGTGACCCCAATGGCGAACATGATGCCAAGCGTTTCCAGTGTCGAATGCTGGCCAATCCGGGTCACGTAATAAAGCGTTCCAAACACCAGCACGACTTGGATCGGAAACCAGATACAGGTGAGCAAGCGAAACCAGAACAGCTCCTCTTCCGGAGTGTCAGGATCCGGATTGCGCAGGTCCTTGCCCAAGACAATGTCCATCAATGGCATCAGAACCCAACCATAGATCGGGATCAGCAATATCGTCCACCCGCCGTACAGAACCGCCAGAATGACCAATGGGACAAAGGTCAGGGTCATCCAATAGGGCCAAGGGTTCAACTGCTTTTTGTCCCGCAGGGGGGGCGCTGACAGTGTCATTTCCTAGTCTCCTTGTTGCGCCCTTCCGGGCGCGGGGTCAGACGCAGGCGAATCCCATTGGCAGCGCGCACCGTCAGATGCGCGACAGGAACCGGCTCATCGCCTTTAACAATCTCGAACCGATAGGCGCGTACCAGCATGGATAACAGCAGCACCCCTTCGGCCATAGCAAAGGCGGAACCTGGACAAACCCTGACGCCTGCAGAAAACGGGATATAGGCTCATCCGGTTGAAGTGATGCCACTTCAGCGGGCAAAGGCATTCCACTGCATTGAATGGGATATCAGGACCCTATTGCTTCATTGACGCCAGTCCGCGTGTCACACCTTTCAGGGACACCGAGAACCTCAATGGTTCCGTCTGTTTGACGGACTGATACCCCATGATCATCTGAGTACCTGCCCTCAGCGCCAGAACTTCAGCGGGTTGCAAGACACGGGACGCCAGGCAGACTTTGGAAGAACAAGTGCGCCACTCCAATGGCAGGGTGTCGGATTGCGATGCCATCTTAAACCCTGGCTTGATTGTCAAAAGCATGTCCGTTGGCGTTGATAGGGCCAGAATCACAGCATTTTCACCATCAATAACCGCTGGCTGCAGAGAAATTTCCGCCAAAAAGTCCCCCGTTTCCGTCACGGTAAGAATTTGAAAGATGTTACAAATCGATTGCCCAACCGCCGGAGCTCTGCAGGCCAGGCGCCAATCGCCAAAGACATCTCCATTTTGTGCTGTGCTCTGCGCTTGGGACACGCCAGCGGAGGCAATACAGACGAAAATTACAAAAATGTGCCTAAACAACATGTTTTACCTCTGAATGAATGGCTGGATACAACACCGGCACTGATAACAAAAAGCCTTCTGCATTTGCCTCATTGCCAGGCCCGCAAACAAGATGAAATTTGTGATAATTTAACAACGATTCGTTGTGTTGCTAAGGAAACTCACCCCGAATTCAGGCTTTATTTACGAATCGTACACTCGCCGAAGTAGCGTCATGCACAAGCAGAAAGAGTGGCGTCATTGTTGATTGGCATGAAGAAATATCGGATCAAAATTCATAGGTCATTTTGATAACTCCATTTTCGCTTTAAAGGCCAGACTTCCAATCATCCAACGTAGTTTTTTCGGACAGTATTTTAATTCCGATCGCCTCGGATAAATGGCTCAAAGACACAGGGCCCCGGCGGTCACATTCTGAGGTCACTTCATATGTTGAAAACACAGTTCATGGTTCAACAGAACGGAATTCGGCAGAAAAGCTTGCGTCGCTGCTGCCGGTTTGGCCATGCAACAGAACTGGTTTTTGTATTGGCCACCGGGGTGACCTTGCTTTTGCCCACAACTGCGTCTGCCGCCGACCTCACTTGGTCCACCCCTTCGGTCGGGAACTGGAACGCGACAGAAAACAACTGGAACGGTGGAACCGTTGCGTTTACAAACCCAGCCGATGATGCCATTTTCGACCCCGCAGCAGATGGCGCAACCGTTACAATAGACGCAGGTTCTATTACCGCCGCAACACTCACCTCCTCTGCCATCGGACTAACTATCAACGGGGCAACTGGTACTGATACCCTAGCGGTTACTGGGCTGATTTCGATTACCAGCGGCCAGCTGACACTGGATACAATTACCACCACAACGGGCGCCGTCACCATTGCCTCAGGCGCAACGCTGAATGTGAACACGAATAAAGTACTTTCAGCGAATTCAATAGATAACTCGGGCGCGCTGACGGTGGCAGACGGCGGCACAGTTGAAGCTGCCGGCGAAATCCACAACGAGTCCACTGGCACTGTCACCTTTTCTGGGAACGCGGTCCTGAACTCCGATTCTGACAGCAGCGGCAGTGAAATTGTCAGGAACGATGGCTCCATTGTCGTCAACGCGGGAGTGGGGACAGTGGATGTTGCCTCAAACGCTTTGACCAATCAAGGCACCGGCATCATTGATGTCAACACGGGCACGATGAACGGAATTACCACGCTGACCAACAGCTCCACCAGCGCCACTGCGATCGACGTGGCAAGCGGGGCAACGCTTGGCTTTACAACGCTCAACTCTTCGGCTGGTACAATAACCGCCGCGGGAACCCTGGACGGCAATGTGGTGCTCACCGGGACGGCGGATCTGGACCTGAACGACGGCACCATAACCGGTACGCTGAACAACCAGTCCACTACAGCGATCACACTTCAAGGTACGGTGACCGGAGCCGTTGTCCAAAACAATGCTGGGGCCCAGACCACTATTGATGGGGCCACAATCCTGACAGCTGGCTTCACCAACACGTCAGGAACGCTGACCGTAGAGACAGGAAACACTCTGACTCTAGGCGCCGCGTCCGCAAACGCCGGCACTCTGGATCTGAATGGCGATATTGCGGGTGGGCAGACGATCACCAACACCGGCACCGCGGCGCTAGCAGGGGATATCACCGGCGCCTTCGCCCAGACGAATGGAACCACAACCGTTGATGGAGCGTCGAGCGTTACTCTTGGAATGGATATCGACGATGGCAGCCTGACCATAAATGCAGCAACCACAGCTGATATCGACATAGACTCCTCCGCAACTTATGACCAAAACTCTGCGGTCACCGGCGATATTACAACTGCCTCGTACGATGCGAATATTGGCGCGGATATCACCGGCACTCTGACCCAGACAGGGGGACAGATCGATATCGACGGCGACACCACCATCAGCGGGGCAATTTTGGTTAGCGGTGGCACTCTCACCGTCCTCTCCCCCAGAACACTGACATCCACCGGTGGAATTACGACGGGGGTCAACGGAACGCTGGACGTGGACGGAACCGTGCATCTGGCCAGTGCACTCACCAACAACGGTATTCTGGATTTTGACGGTGACATCACAGGCAATCAGACAGTTACCAACACTGGCACCGCGACGCTGGCCGGTGATATCATTGGATCCTATGTCCAGTCGTCAGGTGGAACCACTGTGGATGGGGGCGGGATCTTCATCACTGGCGGCATGGACATCAACGGTGGTGCCCTTGTCGTGGATCAGACAATACAGGCCAATATCGATGTGGCCAGTGCCGCCACATATGACCAGAACGCCGCGGTGACAGGCAATGTCACAAC
>MAAC01017048.1_pt1 | contig 14438 bp, 9 predicted proteins | sample 1115981 | NCBI WGS metagenome assembly MAAC01 (sample SAMN04961126, study PRJNA320927) | seawater metagenome | isolation source: sample BD02T64 sea water enriched with oil for 64 days | place: USA:Gulf of Mexico | collected 2013-07-27 | reverse complement strand
TATGTGTTCATTGTATATCAATGGAGAGCCTCATGGACCTGACAATCTAGTTACAACTTGTCAACTTCATATGCGTTCATTTAAAGATGGTGACACTATCTATATTGAGCCATGGAGAGCAGAAGGTTTCCCAATAATAAAAGACCTTATGGTTGATAGATCATCATTTGATGCTATCATTCAGGCAGGTGGTTATGTTTCTGTAAACACAGGAGGAGCTCAAGATGCAAATGCGCTACCAATTGCTAAGGTAGATGCTGATAAAGCATTTGATGCAGCAACTTGTATTGGTTGTGGAGCATGTGTTGCTACTTGTAAGAATGGATCTGCAATGTTGTTTACTTCTGCAAAACTTGCTCACCTTTCTTTATTGCCGCAAGGTAAAGTAGAGAAAAACGAAAGGGTAATCAGCATGGTTGATACTATGGATGAGTTAGGGTTTGGAAATTGTACAAACACAGGAGACTGTGAAATTCAATGTCCTAAAGGGATCTCTCTAGAAAATATCGCTCGTATGAACCGAGATTATGTTTCAGCTAAATTGGCTTCTGATAAATAAGCCTATATATACTTTATTAACGTCCAATCTCTCTTGAGGTTGGGCGTTTTTTTTGCTTTAAATTTTTGCTTAATTTCGCAGAGAAAATCTTCTGTGCAGAAGTGTAAATTTCTTATTTTGCAGAAGTATAATTAAGCTAAATTGTTTGTGTAACCATTCTTTCTAAAAGGGCAGTATACACCACCCAAACAGAGTTTATGTCGTTAATATCCCGTAAATCAATTGATGAAATTTTTGACGTAGTTCGAATCGATGAAGTCGTTTCGGATTATGTGCATCTCCGTAAGAGAGGGGTAAACCTACTTGGTTTATGTCCTTTTCATAATGAGAAGACACCGTCATTTACCGTTTCTCCAGCCAAAGGAATTTATAAATGTTTCGGTTGTGGGGCAGGTGGTAATTCCATCAATTTTGTAATGGATGTTGAGCATATCACCTATCCGGAAGCTCTTCGGATGATGGCGGGCAAATATCAGATACCTATAGAAGAAGAATTCCAATCTGATAAGCAAAAAGAAGCACAAAGTAAGCGCGAGAGTTTATATGTATTGAATCAGTTTGCTAGTAAGTTTTTTCAATCCCAGTTAAAAGAAGGACAAGGAAAGCTGATTGGTGCAAGTTATTTGAAGGAACGAAATATTCATCCAGAAAACATTGAAAAATTCCAATTGGGATATCTCAAGGATGAATGGTCCTCTTTTACAGAACACGCTATGAAGGCAGGTTATTCAAGAGGCTTGTTGGAAGAAAGTGGTTTAAGTATTTTCAAATCGGAAAAGGGAATAGATCGATTTAGAGGGCGTGTAATGTTCCCTATCCTTAGTTTGTCGGGTAAGGTGTTAGGTTTTGGTGGAAGGATCCTTAAAAAGGATGTAAAGGCAGCCAAATACCTTAACTCGCCAGAAAGTGAGGTGTACAATAAATCGAAGGTGCTTTATGGTATCTATTGGGCCAAAAAAAGTATTGTAAAGGAAGATAATTGTTTATTGGTTGAGGGTTATACTGATGTTATTGGCTTACAACAAAAAGGTATAGAAAATGTTGTTGCTTCTTCCGGAACGGCATTAACTCATGAACAAGTTAGGCTGATAAAGCGTTTCACAGAGAACCTTACTGTTATTTATGACGGCGATCAAGCCGGGATAAAAGCTTCCTTACGTGGTATAGATATCATATTGGAATATGGGTTGAATGTAAAAGTTTTAGCATTGCCTGAAGGAGAAGATCCAGACTCCTTCTCTCAAAAACATGATAGTGAATACCTAAAGGAGTATATAGCCAAGGAAGCCAAGGATTTCGTAGAGTTTAAAATAGACTTATTCAATCAGTCTGGAAAACCTGACGTAATCCAAAAAGCAAAGTGGATTAGAGAAATTGTGGCTAGTATTGCCAAAATTCCAGACCCATTAAAAAGGACTGTATTTATTCAATCCTCCGCTCCAATGTTGGATGTGGATGAAAAGGTATTATTTGCTGAATTAGATCAGCAATTGAACAAGAGAGATACAGAAGAAAAAAGGCTAAAAAAGAGACCTGCCTTCGATGACGAGATGCCTCCTATGGAGGTGATGTATCCGGAATTGGCTGGCGGTAGCCCTGCAGAAGCAGAGGTGACATTGGTGGAAGAGGATTTGATGCGTGTTTTATTGAAGTATTCTGAAATCAATATTGAAGTAGAAATCGAAGATGAAGGAGAGGAGGGACAGGTAGAAGAGAAAGTTTTCGAAGTTCCTATGTCAGAGTATTTAATTCATGCAATGTCTGAGGATGATCTCCAATTTACACATACTAAGTACGCCAATTTATATAATAAGATTCTAGAATTATTTGAACAAGGAAATCATGCCTTTGCTAAAGAATTACTTAAAGATCCAAACCCTGAAGTACCTAGGTTAGTAGCTCAGATCTTATCTGACAGGCATCAATTAGCAACATGGGAGAAAAGGGAAATTTTCGTTACAAAAGAAGAAACAAAATTACAGAAAATATTGGATCAATTGATAGCAAGATTTCAATTGAAACACATTGAACTTTCTGTGGAACAGATTCAGTCCCAATTGAAAAAGGAAGAACTTTCTGACGAGGATAGAATAGACTGCATCAAAAAATTTATGATGTATGATAATTTAATTAAAAGCTTACATAAGCAGTTAGGAAGAGAATGCTAACTCTCTTTGTCAGACTCGTTTGTTGAGTTAGGTTCGCTGAATATATCTTTACCTTCTTGAATAAAATCATCCCATCCATCAAAGGAGTCTAATTGAGGTAATATACCTGGAACAAGAAATCGTAAAGGGCGATAAAGCACTGAGCTTTGTGTGTTTTCTTTGGAAAAAATAGGGATAAAGGAATGAACCTTATAAGTGAACATAAGTAGAACACTTAGGATAATGGCCATCTTTAAAAAACCAAAAACTGCTCCTACTAGTCTGTTTATCCCACCTAAGGCAATCATTTTTATGAATTTATCTATGATCTTCCCTGTAAGACTTATGACAAGAACAATGGTTATAAAGAGAGTAACAAAGGAAAGTATAGGTAATAGCTGTTGATTTATTTCGAAGTGCTCTTCTAAAAATGCCTTACCAAAATCGAAAAAATAAATTCCACCAAATAATCCCACAATTAAGGCGACCAAGGAAGTTAGTTCTAGAATCAATCCTTTTTTGAATCCTTTATAAAGACCTAATACAAGAGGAATTGCAAGTAAAACATCCAAATAATTTATAGTATAATCGTTGAGTAGAGTCATTTTGATTGTAATGATGATTTGTTTGGTGTTAATTTAATAAATTTGCACCAAATATTTGGTTATGGAAAAAGAGCTTTTAGAAGTTAAGTGGGGAAAATTGATAGAATATGTCTCTGAAAACTATGGAGGAGGAGAGAAATTGGACCTTCAGGCTGTATTGTTCCTTATTGGAATACAAGAGTTAGGACTGGGGTACAAAAATTTTACTAAGGACGAGAAAATGGATCTTCTGCATATTGCGATTTGCAAATTGTTGAGCCGATATGGATATTATGCTTTTAAGGAAAATGATAAGGATGGTTGGCCTCATTATGAGAGCAATAAAAAACTTCCCCCATTAAGTCCTGTAAAACAAGAAGAATTGATGAAGGAAGCTGCAATTTATTATTTCCAAGAAGCTGATATTTCTCTATAAATTAAGGGTAGATATAGACTGTTTTTTTGATTGTCTCGTCTGCCTTTAATTTGACGTTTGTTTCCCCTTTTTTAGTATTAGAATTATTTCTAAAAAGAAATTTCAGGTTGGCTTTATTTTCGAAGCTGAATGACACCATTCCTAATGTGTCTGTGTAATGTGTTTGCAATACATCTGGTAAAGTACCATTAATGTTTCCGTCAATTGTAGTGGATTTTACTTCAATGCCTTTTCCAGCTTTTTGAGTAACAAAATCGATTACTTTAAATTGAACCTTATAATAAGGTTCATCTTTACTACATGATCCGAAGGACAGTAAAATTAGAGCAAAGCTCACAATAGATAAGAAACGTTTTAAATGTAGTCCTTTCATAGGAATGCTTTTTTTGATAATTCAATATCACCAAATATAGTAATATTTTTATTAATAGTTAGGATTAAATTTAATAGGGTATTTGCGTGATTCAGTTTCTTTCTTTTTATAATTTCCTGATTAGGTTTTAGAAATGATGGTGAATATATAAAGGGAATAATTGCGTATAACTACAGTGTACTTTTTGTAAACCTTTGCACGAATATTCATGGCTATTAGTATATTTGCAATTCAAAATTTCAATCTATGTTGGAGAAGATAGATGAGTTAAAGGCTAAGGTGGATGCCTTTCATTCAGATGACAAAGAACAAATAGAAGCTTTCCGTATTGAGTATATGGGTGCTAAAAATGGTTTGATCAATAATTTGTTCAAAGCATTTAGAGAGGTGCCTGCTGATCAAAAGAAGGAATTTGGTTTACGCCTCAACTTACTGAAAAATGCAGCTGAGGAGAAGATCAAGAACCTTAAAGAATCGGCAGAATCGAGTGCAGAGTCACAAGGATCAGGTATTGATCTAACCCTACCTGGAGAGCCCTATAATTTAGGTTCCCGTCATCCAATCTCAATTGTGAAAAATGAGATTGTATCTATTTTTAATAAAATTGGATTCAATATTTCCGAAGGTCCGGAAATTGAAGACGATTGGCATAACTTCACTGCGTTGAACCTTCCAGAGGAACACCCGGCAAGAGATATGCAAGACACTTTCTTTATTGAGAAAGATCCTGATGTATTATTGAGAACCCATACCTCTTCTGTACAGATTAGATATATGGAGAATAATAAGCCACCAATTCGTACAATTTCTCCAGGTCGAGTTTTTAGAAATGAGGCTATATCTGCCAGAGCACATTGTATTTTCCATCAAATTGAAGGATTGTACATTGATAAAAATGTTTCCTTCGCAGACCTTAAACAGACCTTACTATTCTTTGTACGTGAATTTTTTGGTAAAGATTCTAAGATTAGGTTACGACCGTCTTATTTCCCATTTACAGAACCAAGTGCTGAGGTTGATGTTTATTGGGGCTTAAATTCTGAAGCTGACTATCGTATAACGAAAGGTACTGGTTGGTTAGAAATTATGGGATGTGGTATGGTAGATCCTTCTGTTCTTAGAAATGTAGGAATAGACCCTGAAGTGTATACAGGATATGCTTTTGGAATGGGAATAGAACGTATCGCAATGTTGAAATATCAGATCAAGGATTTAAGAATGTATTTTGAAAATGATATTCGATTCTTGGACCAATTTCAATCATCATTAGTTAGATAAAATTGAAAGAATATATAGAAAGGCTACTCGAAAGGGTGGCCTTTTTTTATATCCCACAATAATCATCAGAAGGATTTATCTTACCATCCATGGAGATGATTTTATCTAATCTTATGATTAACTCCTTCTCTAGAACCATATACTCTACCTTTTCCTTAATATAAAAGTCCAATATTCTACCAGAATACAAAGTTTCTACCCCTAGAGAGTTAAGGTAATAGATTTTACAATTTTTTCTTATTACCGCTGCTGCCTCTAGTTCATCGTGGAAGCCACAGTTGATGGCTTTGTAAGGTTTTTGGGTCATCCTATAAAATTACAGAAATATCTTATTTAAATGATGCTCTATCTGCCAATCCTTTTTATTTTTGATAGGAATAGCACTCTTTAGTAGGTAGATTATGGAAAAAGAATCGAAAATAGCTTGCCCTAATTGTGGGGAGGAAATAGATGTTAATGAAATATTGTATCATCAATTGGAAGGTGATTTCAAGAAGAAATACAATGCGCGCTGGGTAGCCGAAAAAAAGAAGTATGAGCAGGAATCCGTTGCGCTGGAAGAGGAACGAAAGAAATTAGCCCAACAGCAAAAGGGGATTCATGACCAAATTAAAGAAGGAGTAGCAGCGAATGTGAAAATTGAAAAGCAAGCCTTAGAGAAGCAATTAAAGATTCAACTAAAGGAAGAGCAGGAAGAGAGATTTGCATTGCTACAGAAGGAGCTAAATGAGAAATCCGAACAAATAAAAGAACTTAACCGCTCGAAGGCAGAGGTAGAAAAGCTGAAAAGGGAAAAAAGCGAATTGAAGGAAAGCATAGAGGCTGAATCTCAGAAAAAATTGAACATTCAACTTCAGGAGGAAAAGGAGAAAATTCGTAAAAATGAGCACGAGAGAAATGAGCTTGTTATAAAGGAATTTGAAAAGAAATTGGCAGATCAAAAATTGCTAATGGAGGAAATGCAAAGAAAGCATGCCCAAGGATCTATGCAATTACAAGGGGAGGTTCAGGAATTGGCTATTGAAGAATGGTTGATGTCCAACTTTCCTTTAGATTCTATTTCTGAGATAAAAAAAGGTGCTCGAGGAGCGGATTGCTTACACACTGTTCATACTAGAACCCAGCAGAATTGCGGTACAATATATTATGAAAGTAAGCGTACCAAAGATTTTCAAAGTGGATGGATAGAAAAGTTCAAAAATGATATCCGTGATAAAGGTGCCAATATTGGTGTTTTGGTTACTAATGCAATGCCTTCCGATATGGAAAGAATGGGGCTAAAAGATGGGGTTTGGATCTGTAGCTATGAAGAATTCAAAGGATTGAGTAAGGTGCTTAGGGAATCGGTTATCCAAATTAGCCATGCTGTGGTCTCTCAGGAAAACAAAGGAGATAAAATGAGTATGCTTTATGATTTCCTAACGAGCAATACCTTCAAATTACAAATTGAAGCTATTGTAGATGGTTTCACAACCATGAAGGCTGATCTTGAAAGTGAAAAGAGGTCTATGCAGCGTATTTGGAAATCTAGAGAGAAACAGATCGAAAAAGTAATTGTGAATACCATAGATATGTATGGCTCCATTAAAGGAATTGCTGGAAACGCCATTGGTGTTGTACAGGCATTGGAACTTCCAGGAGGAGAAGAAGAAGATTTAGAGTAGTACTTAATATGAATAAAAAAAAGCCGTTTCTAATTATAGGAGACGGCTTTTTTTTTGCAATATGATTATTTGTATTTTTATAAAAGGTCTGATTATTGAATTGGCTTTGATATTAATTTTAGGACTATGAGATCAATGAAATATTTATTTAGCAGCTGTTTCTTTTTGTTGACCTTTCTAGTGGGGCTGGGTCAGGATAGTGGAACAGTTATTTTCGACACTACTTCCTATTACAAAAGCTGGGAGAAGATAGATCACCTATTTGGGGAAGAAGGACTAAATAGAACAGCTCAAAAGGAAGTAGAAAAGCTATATGAGTCAATAAAAGACGGGAACAATCCAGCTCAAATATATAAGTGCATTTTATATAAACGAAGGTTAGCTGCAATGGTGGATGAAAATGGATCTACCTCTTTGATTTCTGCTCTGGAAAAAGAATTATCCTCTAGTGAATTCCCAATAAAAGCATTGATTTCTTCTGTTTTAGCAGATAGTTATGTTGATTATCTGAATAGGAATCGATGGAAGATAATGCAAAGAAAATTAATTTCTGATAGTATACTAAACTATGAACAATGGTCATTAAGGCAATTCAATGAACGTATTATAGAATTATTGCTACTTTCTGTAGGAGATGATCGGTTGAAAGAAATTGGCTTAGATCAAATTACTGCTATTATTAGGAAAGGAAATAATACCGATTCCTATGAGCATAGTATTTATGATCTTCTTGCATCAAAGGCACTTGAGCATTTTAAAAATAGAAGTCTATTTATCCAAAACATTGAGTCTTCTGTTGATATGTCCGATTCAAATTTCTTTTCAATTGAATCTGATGAACTCTATACGGCTATTCAATTGATGGATGACAAGGAGCAATATCCTTATTGGATTTTGAGCTTGTTTCATGAACTTGAAGAATACAATAGAAAGTATGGATATGCCGCTGCTTTACACCGATTTCAATTACAACGACTAGATTTTGTTAATGAACATTTCAATGGTTCATTAAGAGAAGAAAGGTATCTAAAAACATTAAAGGCATTGCAACTAGCCGCTGAAAAAGACGAGTCTTATGGTTTAATTTGCCATAAGCTTGGGGGGGTATATTGGTCCAAATCAAGTGAACAAGTAAAAGGGCCTAAGCCAGACCCAAGAGTGGCGAAAAAGTTGAGAGAATGGCAATCCACCTTCATCAAAAAAGCAAGATCTTACTGGCTTGATGGGAAAGCTGCTTTTCCTGGAACAAAAGGAAGTCTGCTTTGTAAGAGAATGTTAGCTCACAGTGAAAGAAAAAGCTTGTCTATTTCAGTTGAAAATAGGGTTATTCCAAATAAAGCATTCTTAGTGCAAATAGACTATAAACAGGTTGATACCTTTGATTTGTATTTGCATAAATTCAGTTATTCAGAATGGTTGGATTACCAGGATATACCGTATGGAGAGAAAGTCGAATTCCTTAAGAATAGAAAACCGTTCCGAGTTCAAAATATTGAATTAAAAAAATCAAACGATTATCTAAGTCATAGATTAGAAATTATGCATGAAGGTTTGGAGGAAGGATATTATATACTCACTCCATCTACTTTCGATAGAAAGTATAGTTCTAAAGATGAATTTCTGGTTACAAATTTACATGTTAATGAATTGACAGGACTGGAAAATGGCTATAGAAAATTTCAAATATTAGATAGAAGTAGCGGAAAGTCTTTGGCTGGGCTTAAATTGAAATTGGAGCGTTTTTCAGGTAGAAGAAATGACGATGTAGAGAAGATTAGCTATCATTCAACAGATGAGCAAGGTGAATTACTTCTCCAGTTTGAAAAAAATAAAAAGTATGCACTTCATGTTTTTCATGGAATAGATTCAGTACATAATGCCCGTTCTTGGTATACATACTCTTCCTCCAATCAGAGAGATAAAGGAAAATATGATTATCAAACTTTTACGGATAGATCCATTTATAGGTCAGGACAAACTATCCATTTTAAGACAATAGTATTATGGGATAAAGGCTCATCTCCTGTCGAGATCAAAGAAAATAAAGAGCTTGAAATTAGCCTTAAGGATCCCTATGGAGAAGAGTTACATTCCGAATGGTATAAAACAAATGAGTTTGGTTCAATAAGCGGGCATTTTACACTGCCAAAAGATGCTGTAAATGGCTATTATACTATAGAAAATTCACTAGGATATAAAGACAAAGATATTTTAGTGGAAGCCTATAAGAGACCCACATTTGAATTAAGCTTAGATCAACCTAAAGGAGAAATATCAATAGGAGACCGAATAATGTTAGAGGGTAAGGCCTTAACTTATTCTGGAGCACCTTTACAAGAGGCAAACTTGACCTATTCTGTTTATTGTTCCTATCAACCATTTTTTTATTGGGGTTTTACGGGAAGGAATAGATATATCCCTTGGAGTAAAGAAATATTTATAGAGGCAGGCGTAGTTGTAGTTGATTCAAAAGGGAAGTTCAGTTTAAATATTGATGCAGTTAAGGCTTTGCCTCAATATGTGAACAAGAATCATCTTCTCAATTTTAGGGTGCAGGTTAAAGGGACAGATATAAGTGGTGAAAGTCAAGAATTAAGTCAACATTTTCTAGTAGGGGAGCATGGGTTAAAAATTGGGGTTCAAACTGCTGAGCACATAATGGAAGGAGAAGATATAAAAGCTAATATATCTGTAACGAATGTGAATGGTATATCACTGGAAAGAAATATAGAGACGGCAATTTATAGATTGGAAAGCCCTCGTCAGAATTATTTGAAAAAATATTGGACGAATACGGATTTACCTTTGATATCTAGAGACGATTATGTCAAGTATTTTCCAGAATTTAGTTTTGATGGTCAGAAGAATAAGATTGATTGGAAAAGAGAGAAATTATTAAAAACAAGAACTTATAAAGCATTTAGTACAGGTGATGTACTGTTCAAAACAAGGAGCTATAGACCGGGGACTTATTTGATAGAAATTAAAGGAAAGGATAAAAGAGGAAATGAAGTTAAGTCATCAAGAGTGTTCAGCATTTATGATAATATCATCTCGAATGAACTTCTTACTGATCAAATTATCATCCAGACAGACAAGTCCTCTTATGATGTAGGTGAGGTGGCTCATCTTAGTATGATATTTCCAAATAATGATGGTATTTATAGGGTCATGATTCATTATGGAGATAGTATAATTTGGAAGGGAGATGTCGGAGGAAATCTTGTATGGAAAAAAGACTTGGAAATAAAAGAATCTTATCGAGGGAATATCTTTATTGACGTGCGATCAGTGTTTAAGAATAGGCATTTTAGTAAAAGAGGAACAATTTTAGTGCCTTGGTTCAATAAAGAGTTGAGTCTGAAATGGGAAAGCTTTAGAGATAAACTGAAGCCTGGAGAAAAGGAAAAGTGGAAACTTCAATTGACGGGTTATAAAAATAAGGATATCCAAGCGGAATTAACCTTATCACTATATGATGCTTCTTTGGAATCTTTTAGGAAAAATATTTGGAACCCTTATTATTATCCAATGCATCCTGTTAGGTTGAGATGGTCAAATAATGGTATTTCTATATCTAGAAATCAGGCCTATTTCCTATATCCAAAGATGGAGAAAAAAGATTTTCGTTTCTCAGAACTCAATATGTTTAGACTGGAACAAAATTACTTTTTCACCTTAACAGGAAAGAAAACATTAATAGAGAAGGATAATACAGAAGGGCAAACTGTAACTCGTGAAGAGTTCGCATATCTTCCGGAACGCTCTCTCCTTAGTGTAGCAAGTATAGTAGAAGATGAATTAGTTATAGAGGATAGTCAAGAAGGCAAGGAAGTAAAACCTAGGGAGAACTTTGCAGAGACGGTATTCTTCTATCCCAACTTGGTTACAGATAGTTTGGGTTATGTTGAGGTGGATTTCACGATGACGGATGCTGTTACAAGATATAAGTTGTTGGGGTATGCCCATACGAAGGAGTTGGAGCAAGTATTATTTGAAAAGGAATTGGTTGTTCAGAAAGAATTGATGGTTCAGTTGTATGCCCCTAGATTCCTTAGACAAGGAGATAGTATAAGTCTTCGGTCAAAAGTGATGAATATTACAAGGGAAGATCAAAATATCAAGTTGAAACTGGAATTGTATAATGCATTAACTGACGAGTTGGTTGATTGGTCGCCTTTTGCAATAAAAGAGGTAGAGGTTCCTGGGAATAGTTCAATTTCCAAATCTTGGGACTTGGTAGTCCCAAATGATATTTTATATCCCATTAAATATAAAGTATCTGCAATAGGAAAAAATCATGCAGATGCAGAACAAAACATACTTCCTGTATTATCCAATAGAAGTTTGATTAAGGAATCCTTAGCCGTTAGCTTAAAGCCTAATGAGACGAAGGAGGTCTTGTTTAATTCGTTGTCAGAGAATTCAAGTGAGACTTTGATTCATCATCTGTATAAGGTAGAGTCAACAGCTAATCCAATCTGGTATGCTATTCAAGCATTACCTTATCTGTCGAATATAAAACACGAGAGTGCAGATAGGTTAATGACCAAATACTTCGTCCATGAGGTTGCTAAAAAAATCATAGCTGATAATCCTGGACTTGTTACAGTATTCAAGCTTTGGCAAAATGATCCTGAGGCGATGAAGTCTCATTTACAAAAAGACGATGACTTAAAAGAAATACTGTTAAAGTATAGTCCATGGGTCGCTGAAGGTCAATCTGAGGCACGGCAATTACAAGATTTAGCCTTATTGTTTGATAGTAATTATTCAAGTGAAGAGGCTCGTGCTACCTTAGGTAAATTAAGACGAATACAGTTTGATTCTGGAGCTTTCCCATGGTTTTCAGGGGGAAGAGAATCACGTCATATTACCCAGCAAATAGTAACAAGCTTTGCACATCTAAAGTCTTTAGGCATACAGAATCATGAGTACGATGATATGGTGATAAAAGCTTTGAGCTATTTAGATAAAGAAATGATGAACGACTATGGCCGTCTTAAAGATCAGGATAGATTGGAGAAATTTCGTTTACCATATTCAGGACAGCTTCAATATTTATACTTGCGATCAATTTTTCCTGAGAAGGATATAAAAGAGAATAGAAAGGTATATGACTACTACTTAAACAAAGCAGAATCTAATTGGAGATTGGCAAGTGTTTATCAAAAAGGGTTGATCGCTTTTAGTTCATGGAAAAGTGGACATACAATTTCAACCGACATTCTTCATTCCTTAAAGGAAATGGCTGTTCAATCTGATGAAATGGGAATGTATTGGAACGAAAATATTGATGGATACTATTGGGATCAGCGAAAGATTGAAACACATGCTTTGATGATTACACTTTTCCATGATATACTAAATGACAAGGAGTCTGTAGAGAATTTACAGATTTGGTTATTGCAAAATAAAAGGACAAACCATTGGGATAATGCTAGATCTACATCTAGAGCAATATACTCTCTTCTTGTTGGAGATGGTAAAGAGGCGTTGTCGGGGTTTCCTGTTGGGGTTTCAGTTGCAGGGAATGAAATGGAATCTTCCGCCACTATTCTTGGACTTGGACAGACCAAGAATCAATACCTACCCGTTGAGGTAGATAGCTCTTTGGCTAAGGTTCAATTCGAAAACAAGAATAACCATTTGGCTTTTGGTTCGATATATTGGCAGTATTTTGAGGATCTAGATAAGGTGAAGCAATTTGATGATGGGCCATTGAAATTGTCTAAAAAGTTATTTGTTCTAAATCCACTAGACGATAAATGGTACAGGGTATCAGAAGAGAATCCGGTAAAAGTTGGAGATATGGTTCTGATTCGTATAGAAATGGAGGTTGATAGGGATCTGGAATACGTTTATTTAAAGGACGAACGCTCTTCAGGTTTGGAACCTTTAGGTTTGCGAAGTGGATACCAATGGAATGGTGAAATAGGACACTATCGTAGTGTGGATGATGCGCAGGTGAATTTCTTTTTTGACCGTATAGCCAAAGGAAAACATCTGTTAGAGTATCGTTTGGTGGCAAGCCATGCGGGTAATTTCTCCAATGGTATAAGCAGAATTCAATGTATGTATGCCCCAGAATTTTCCAGTCATAGTAAAGGGATTAAATTAAACATTTTACCATAAAAAAATAGCCAGATATATTTAGAATATATCCGGCTATATAAGAGAACGACTCTTATTGATTTTATATTTTGAAACGGATTAAACGTTTTGTTTTAGTCAGTAATAGTATATGTCATTTCGATATTCATACCTGCTTGGTCTACATTAAGATCAGCGAAGTCACCGTTGAAATCTAGGTGATAGGTCAAGTTATGACCGTTAGAGTTTCCATTTCCAGTAAATGCTGAGCCAATTCCAGTGATGATGTCAGCTGGAGTAGCAGAAGGCGTTACAATAGCTGTAGGAGCTCCTACAGTTCCTCCACCATTACCTGCATGAGCAGAAGCGATTACTTTAAGTGTCAATCCTTCAATTTCTGGTACATTATCAGCAGAGATACTGATAGAACGAGTATTTCCTGAAGCAGCAACTACAGAGGTATAGTTGATCCACAGATCAGCGTTTTCTTCATCGATGATGAATTCTGATCCAGCTTCTAAACCGTCAGCATCTAAAGCGAAAGTTACATTTTCAGCACCTGTAGTTTCAATGTCAAGGATAGCAATCTCAGGAATGCTGATAGCTACGTTGTGAGACTGAGCTGCATTATCTTGAGCAAAAGCAGTTCCTATTCCTAATACTGAAACAAATGCGCTTAAAAGTGTAATCTTTTTCATAATGGTATGTATGTCGTTCTGTTGTTATCGTTGTTTTACAGTACAAGAATACGACGCATTTGAAAAGTAGAGGGCTTTGACTCGACGAATGGAAGATTTAAAAGGTTAAATGAAAAGATAAAGATGAAATAACTAAAGATTTTAATAAAACCACCGGTGATCTGTAGTTTTTAAGGGTTAATGAAAATAGAAGACGGAGGATAGATTTCCCAACTCATAAATTTGGGCATAAAAAAATCGGATCAACCTAAGTTGATCCGATTTATGAATACCCTCATTAAATAAAGGATAAGAATAGCTACTTCTTACAGTACTATTCCATGAGTTTAAATTAATAGATCTTGGATATGGATCATAAATGTAAAAAATTACCTAACTCTAAAAATTTACACTAAATACTCCTTTTATCTCCTTTGATAAATTAATCAATTAAAGACCTTAGTTGTCTTTGGAAAAAGGGCCAGTGGTTAAACTGGCCCCTAAATTTATTATTTGATAATTGAGATACGTTTAACGATATGATCGTTAGCAGTACTAATTCTCAAATTGTACATACCAGCTGGTAGTGTACTTAGATCCATTACTTTTTCCATTGAAGCCTCAACA
>MAAC01013345.1_pt1 | contig 14442 bp, 9 predicted proteins | sample 1115981 | NCBI WGS metagenome assembly MAAC01 (sample SAMN04961126, study PRJNA320927) | seawater metagenome | isolation source: sample BD02T64 sea water enriched with oil for 64 days | place: USA:Gulf of Mexico | collected 2013-07-27 | reverse complement strand
GATTTGCGATTTGATGTCGTTTATCGATACCCCATACCATCTCACCTGTTAAGTGACCCTCTTCGAATACATCAGGTTTTGATGAATATATGCTCCAATGCGGTTAAGTTTACCGATGAAGGGAGTGTGATGTTGATTGTTTCTTGGGATGACGAGATAAATAAATTGAAATTCGAAGTTGTTGATAGCGGTCTTGGAATTAGCGAACAAATAGAAGAGAATCTTTTTCAGGTTTTTAATCAAGCAGACACTTCAGCTACGCGTCAATATGGTGGTGCGGGTCTCGGTTTGGCAATATCTAAACAACTTGCCATGATGATGGGGGGGGATATAAGTGTATTAAGTAATCCTGGTATAGGTAGTGTTTTCACGTTTACCATTTCCGGTCATTTTCCGCAAAACATGATGTGGATTCGACAAGATGATTTGTCTGACCTCAATTCAGGTACCGTGATTAATTCAATAAAGAGTGTGGGCATGTGTGAAAAAGCAGGTTCTGATAAAGCCCCCTTGTTAATAGGATTGGTGTTGTTAGCGGAAGATAATGTAGTAAATCAGAAGTTGATTGAGCGCGTCTTAAAGAAATTTGGGCTTGATGTGGTTGTAGTGTCTGATGGTGTTGAAGTGTGTGATTATTGCGACGACTGTTGTAGTAATAACGAGACAATGCCGGATTTTGTATTAATGGATATTAATATGCCAAATCGCGATGGACTGGAAGCGACGAAATATTTGAGAAGTAAACAATATGCCTTGCCAATATATGCATTAACTGCAGAGACAAGCAATGAAGAAATCAGCAAAGCATTGGATGCAGGGTGCGATGGGTTTCTCACTAAACCACTGGATAGAAAGCTACTCTTTAACGCTCTTGCGGAAAACTTGCTCCGGAAACTTCCCGAGAGCAAGTGGTTTGATTGAACCATTCACCTAGAGCCATTACAACAGCATCACTACAGCAAAGAGGTGCTCTATGCAGAAGCCGCATCGCCAGGAGTGTAGGTTTTTTCTTTATTGGGTTCTTTATAGTTTTTAACTAACTTCATGACCTGCCCAGCCTTTAGACCTTGCATGGCACAGGTTGTCATCATTCCTGCCATCAGTGCGCCCCCAACACCTGCCGTCATTACATCAGACCCGGTCATAAATAACCCTTTTACTGGGGTTACTGGGTGTAAGAAAGGTTTCTTAAATCGATCAACAAAATGATCCAGTGCTAACATCTCTCCAGCGCTATTTTTCTGATACCAGTTAGTTGAGAGCGGTGTTGATAGTTCGCAATAGTCGAGCTTATCGCGTAGTTGTGGATGACGTTCATATAGCTTTTCCAGCAAACGTTGTGTGAAATCTTCTTTAAGAGTTTCATAATCTTCACCGCGCTTTTGCCATTGGCTGTCTTCCCATTGTTTAAACCAGTCCATTTTTGCGGGTGTGACAACTTCAACGGTTGATTTTCCTGGAAATCGATTTTCCCAGTCCGGATCTTTAGATGACGGGAAGGATATGTAAACTAAGGGGAATTCCGCATTTGGGTCGTCATTGTATGCTGCTAAGTTGCCTTCATGATCACCGTTGGGGTATATCCACAAATTGGTACTGGATAGTCCTAACTCTTCCGTGGTGCCCTTAAATCCTGCATATATACAGAGATGGGCGCTAGAACGTTGCACTTGTTGGCACCAATCATCAACGCCTAAGCGTTGCTGTACATCGTCAGGTAAAAGTTTTTTGACGGTGTTGTAGAAACCTGCGTTGCTGACGATGTTATCGGCTTTTAACTCAGTACCGTCCGCCATTCGTACCCCATACGCGCGATTGTTTTTGATCAGGATTTCATCGACATCCGCATAAGTAAATACTTCCCCACCATTTTTTTGAATCGTAGGAATGATGCTGCGAGCGATTGCTGATGCACCACCTACGGGATAGGCTCCACCGGCGAGATAATGTTTAGCGATTAATGCATGCATTAAAAAAGAGGCGTCCGCTGGTGCTTGACCATAGTTACCCCATTGACCCGTTAACACTGAGATAAGCTCTTGGTTTTGAGTGAGGTTTTCTAAAACCTCCCGTGTGGTTTTGAAAAAAACCTTTGGCACAAGCATGGGACGTATTTTGTTGTAGGCGCTTGCTAGCCACGGGGCCATGCCTTGGCCAGCAAAGAATTTAGGGGTATAGCGGCTAACATCCCGAATAAGGTCGATGTATTGATGGATAACCTTCTCTTCATTAGGAAAGTTCTCTATCAGCATGTTTGCGAAGTTCTCTCGCCCTGCAACAAAGCTGTATTGCTTATCGCCAATAATTACGCGATCGTATTCATCATCCATCGCAGCCCACTCTAAACGGCTTTCACTGATGACATCAAATACGCGACGTAATGTAGAGGGGCGATGGACTTCTCCAACGTAATGAACACCAACATCCCATTCGTAACCTTCGCGCTCATAGGCGTGCGTGTAACCTCCCGCAGTATAGTGCTGTTCTAATACACAGACTTTTTTACCTAATAAAGAAAGGAAGGCCGCATTTGCTAGGCCACCTATACCGGAGCCAATAATGATTGTGTCGTAATGGCTCTCTGCTCGTTTAGCGCGAAAACGTTTACCGGTTCTAACTTTTACCTTGGCCATCGATGGTGCCCTCTTTGGTGTGACTGTGAGAGTCTTATAGGTTGTTGGAGTCTATGTTGTTAGCACTCGATTGCTATGCAACTTTTTGAATATGGTTTGATGTTATTGTTCTTTGTCTTCATATGCAACTATTTGCATAGTAATTTGTGTAGCTTTTTGAGAGTAGGTTTGTGTACTTTCATGTCTCGGCTAGGTATTTGGGGGTTGGTATTGGTCGTTTCTTGATTGAGGGTTAGAGCTGACAATGTTGAGGGCTAGAACTCTCTGTATTGAAACGATAAACTTGGCAATATGGAAAAGGCATTGATATGAGCAAACAGAAGTCAAAAACACGGTATCTCGCTGGGTATTCTCCAGAGTTGGTGAGTCAGATTGAAGACATGTTGTCCGGCGGACGGTTAGCGGGTTATTTATTGAAGCGTTACCCTGATGTACACCAGGTATCATCGTCAAAAGCGTTGTATAACTACACGTTAGGTCTTAAGAATAGTTACCTGAGACAATCATCACCCCTGAGCAAGGTGATTTATGATGACAAAATCGATGTGATTCACAATGCACTCGGACTGCATACATTCGTATCTCGTGTGCAAGGCGCTAAATTAAAAGCGAAAAAAGAGATTCGAATCAGCACTATTTTCAAAAAAGCCCCCGAAGCATTTCTGCGAATGATTGTTGTTCATGAGTTAGCGCATATTCGGGAGAAGGAGCACAATAAAGCGTTTTATAAATTGTGTGAATATATGGAGCCGAATTACCATCAGTTGGAATTCGATTTGCGTGTTTACTTAACTTATGTCGATCACGAAGGCCCTTTGTGACGACGAAATTTGGCAGGAGTTATACCTGACCAACGCTGAAAAGCACGAATAAAACTGGCGGCTTCTTTATAACCGAGCTTAAGGGCAATGTCGTCGATGGATTCTTTTCCTTGTTTTAGGTACTGCTGTGCTTTCTCATATTTGGTTTCATCAATGATTGCTTGGAACGAACTTCCTTCGCATTTGAGTCTACGTCTCAATGTTCGTTCCGAAAAACCAAGGGTATTAGCAACTTGTGTAGCATTTGGGTAGTTGTTGTGGAATAAGCTCAAATGGTTTTTTACGGCGGGGGATAGCTTGTCGTCGCCACCTAATAAACGTTCGAGCAGTTGATTACATTGGCTTGTGTATAACCCGCTTGCGATTTTGTTAGCGGAAGGGAAAGGGCGTTGCAAATCTTCATTAGCGATATAAAAACGAGCTTCAGGCTGGTCATAGACAATTGGACAGTTGAACCGTTTTTCTATTGCATTTGGATTATTGGGTTTCGGATAAGGTAGCCACAATTCTGTCATGCCAATATTAAGACTCATATAAGCTCTGAGGTCTTCGATGAGCCTGTAGGTACCGGAGATATCTCTATCAATAATGAAACGCTGAACTTTTTCAGGTAACTGGTGTGGCAGGTAGCATAACGCACTGGTATCACTGAATATTTTAAGAGACAGTTCTCCGTATAAATACGTTAGCTTCTGGTACTTTACACCGATTTGAGTTGCTTGAAAGGGCGTTTCACAACTCATTAACAGCATGCCTAATGGTCCGTACCCAGCCAAGCTGAATATGGCGCCTACCGAAATACCGGCATCGTCAGTCGGAATGAAATCTACAAGATCGTTGAGTATGGCAAGCTCTGTAGCGATATCTATATGCGCAGTAGGGTCAAGGCTGGCGCTGGTTAGACCATGTTTTCTCAGTAGTCTGTCGACGTCGACTTGGTCTTTTAGCGCTTCAAAGGCGTAGGTTAGGCCTAAAATGGATCGTTTGCTCATAGGACATGTACAAATCAAATAGTAGGTTGAATGAAATTCTTGGCCGTATTTATCAATTTATTGCCTGAATATACCCTATGAAGAGGAAGGCTAAAAGGCATAAACTGGGTCTGTTCGCAATTACTGACAACTAAACAGGTTATGTTATGAATGCAAAAATGAAATCAGCCGATACCTCAACACCGTTGAACAAATCCGTTAAGCGAGTGGAAGCAGCCATAGTGGGAGCTGGTTTTGGTGGCCTGTGTATGGCAATCAAATTACAAGAGGCAGGAATAACCGATTTCGTTATATTAGAAAAGGGTTCTGATGTTGGCGGTACATGGAGAGATAATACCTATCCTGGTGCGGCATGTGATGTGCAGTCTCATATGTATTCTTTTTCATTTGCAGGCAATCCTGATTGGTCAATGCGTTACCCAGGTTGGAAAGAAATTCAAGATTATATTCAGCGTACAACCGAGACGTATGGGATTCGACGTTATGTGCAATATAACTCTGAGGTTACTGGTGCGCAGTTTAATGAAATATCTGGACGTTGGTTGGTGACGCTGGCCGATGGTAGCCAACTAGATGCAAAACACTTTATTTTAGCAACGGGGCCATTACACGTACCTGCTATTCCCGATATCCCTGGTTTAAAAAGCTTTAAAGGGAAAACTTTCCACTCTGCTCAGTGGGATCACGATTATGATCTTAAAGGCAAGAATGTGGTATCTATTGGTACCGGCGGAAGTGCTATACAGTATTTGCCAGAAATTGCCCCCGATGTGAAAAACTTGTCGATATTTCAGCGTTCGCCTGCATGGGTGTTACCACGGGACATGCGTAGTTATAGTGATCTAGATAAGAAGCTTTTTAAAGCGTTTCCACTGATGCGAAAATTGCACCGTTTACGTTTGTATACAACCAACGAATCTAGAGTATTGCCCATTATTCATGCGCGATTGGCGAAGTCATTTCAATTTATTGCAAAAGCATTTTTGGATTATCAAGTAAGAGATAAAAAATTACGTAAGCAATTAACACCAAATTATACCATTGGTTGTAAACGCGTATTGATATCCAATAAATACTTTCCCATGTTCCGCCGAGACAATGTTGATTTGATTACCGATGGTATTCAGGAAGTTCGAGAGAACTCTGTTGTGGATCGCAATGGTGTGGAGCATTCTGCTGATGCCATTATATTTGGGACTGGGTTTGTGACGGATCCTCGTGTTTACATGAAAGACTTTACCTTAACGGGATTACCCGGTCATGATATTCACCAGGACTGGAAAGATGGAGCAGAAGCCTATTACGGCATTAGTGTTAGTGGATATCCGAATATGTTCCAGCTGGTTGGGCCAAATACCGGATTAGGCCATAACTCCATTATTTTCATGATAGAAAAACAGGTTGATTATATTGTTAAATGTATGGGCACCATGGAGAAAAAAGGCGCTGGCTATATGGATTTAAAAGCGGGTGTACAAAAGACGTTTAATGATGAAATCCAGAAACGGCAGATTGGTACTGTGTGGGCATCTGGCTGTCAAAGTTGGTATCAGCAAGCAGATGGTCGTAATGTTGTGATATGGCCGGGAACCACGTTGCGTTATCAGCATGAACTCAAGAATGTAGATTTCAATGTGTACGATTGGGTGAACGTCGATAAAGGCGCTTCGGTTGAGGTACCTGCAAACAATTCAGCGGAATCACAAATGGCGTGATCAAATGCTATCTTGCGTGATATAGAATAATTGTTCGTGATATAGTCTGCTCCTAAAGAGCCTGCTTAAAATAACGTGTTTTGGTCGGCTGGTTCAATTAAGGGCTTTGTATGGTTGTATTGGTAGAGAAATATTCACGTGTAATGAGTACCTTTATTTTAGCGTTGGCCTGTGTTTTTTATTCTGCGGCTGGTTATGCTGAGTGGCATAAAAAAGAAGCCGCTGTAATGAGTACATCAATTCGTGCTGAAATATGGCATGAAAACCCTCAACAGGCTGAGGTGTTATTGGCATGGGTTGTTGAAGAAATGCATCGGGTTGATCGGTTGATGAGCCCATATAAACCTGAAAGTGAATTGGCAATTATTAATAGTCAGGCCTCCATTCACCCTGTTGTTGTGTCGCCCGAACTGTTTACTTTAATACAGCTCAGCTTGGCGCATGGCGTACGCAGTGATGGTCAATTTGATATTACCTTTGCTAGTATTGGATACCAGTATGATTACCGGCGTGCGGTTAAACCGAGTAATGAACTGATTGAAACGGCGTTGACCGCTATTGATTTTCGCGCAGTAATATTGGATCCAAAAAATAAAACGGTTTTTTTTAAACATATGGGTACGCGTATTGATCTAGGAGGGATTGCAAAAGGGCATGCAGTTGATAGAGCGGTTAATTATTTGGTTAAGCACGGCATAAAGCATGGCATAGTAACGGCTGGTGGTGATAGCCGGATTATTGGTGATAGAAGAGGGAGGCCGTGGATGTTAGGGGTGAAGTCACCAAGAGCAGAGGGTCATGCGGTAACCTTACCCGTAGAATCGCTGGCGTTATCTACCTCTGGTGATTACGAGCGCTACTTTGAAGAAGGCGGAAAACGTTATCATCACATTCTTGATCCTCGCAGTGGTAAATCTGCAACCGGGGTGCAGAGTGTGACCATTATGGGGCCTACGGCAGTGCAGACCGATGCATTATCGACAACGGTCTTTGTGATGGGTGTAAAGGAAGGGTTGGCTTATATTGAGCAGCAGCCAGACTATTCCGCGATTATTATTGATCAACGCGGAAAGTTATTTTATTCCAATGACCTAGTGAACCCTCAATAGCTATTTATAAATCAATTTCCCGCTGCCAATTGTCGGGGAACTGAAGTTCTGTTGGGTCTTCAGGGTTCCATGACACGTCATAGGCATAGAGTTTATCGTTGGTGATTCTAAAGACAGAGTAATGGCCGCGTTCATCGCTATTGTAGTTTAGGTAATAGGGTGAACCTACATTAAACACAGGGATGTCTTTCCAGGTATAGGCGCTAGTGGCATGAGCATGGCCGTGTAGATAAGCAATAACGGGGTAATCTTTTATAGCCTCGTATAGTTCATCGATTTGGGTATTGTCCCATTCAAATGTCGCCCAAGGGCCGTAATGAGACATGATAATGACTTTTTTGTTGGTTCCATCAACGTGTGTGGCTAAGTCCTCTTTTAGAAAGGTAAGTGCCATCCTGGGATTTCGAACGCCAGGTACGGTGTGGTTTGGATCAACATCAGATGGCGTCAGGTTGAGTTGTACAAAATGGATGTTGTCCCAATCCCAGCTGTAGTGGCCATCTTTATCTGGGGCAGTGTTGGATAGGCCTGCACGGTACTGGTTCCTTACGCTGACTGAATCGGCAACAGGGTGGGCTTTTAGTGCTCGATAGCCAATGTTGCTCCATTCAAAGAAGTCATGATTCCCATACCCCTCAAAGATCGGGAACTTAACATCGCGGTTACCGCATAATCCGTAAATACGAGTAAACTCTCCGTATTCATTTTCTGACAGTGTTCTGCCATCTCTCCCGTTTTGAGTGATGTCTCCATTCATAATGACACCACGAATATCGCTGACAGGCAAGGTAAGGTCAAAGGTGCTCCAATCTAGATATGTATCTGCAAGATTTAGCGCTACCTTGTGCAGATCATTTTTGTCTTCTGCTCCGCCACCAAGTTGAGAGTCACCAAAGGCTATAAAGGTTACGTCAGTGGTTCCAGAACCTGCCCAGTAATTATCGACAGGTGGCAAATCATCACTTGAGCAATCATCATTGCCATAATCGGAAATACAGGCAGTTAGGGCACTTGCTAGCAAAAAGGGCAAGGTAAATCGAGTCAGTATTCTGGAAGGGCGGTGGTGAGGGTTTATTTCGGCCATTATAATCTCGTATTCTTATTATTATAATGGAACGAATGTACTATCTTTAGATGTGGGTCGCTATAGTTGGTGTGTTGTTTTATGTAAGGCGGCCTGATAAAACTGTTTTTGGCAATGTGTTGACCCTGGAGTAGGGTTTAGGGTCTATAGTGCGATACAGTTCGAGGGTAAGTAGTTCAACGGCTCAACACAATAATTGCTTTTCAGGTTACTTGTCTCCCAGTGAAGAATAAGAAGTTATCATTGGGATTTTGCCATTGGAACTTATTTTATTTGAGAGTATCCTGATTGGATTATGGCTTTCCATTGCATTTGATCATTTTAAGGTGTTTTTTAGGTAATTAATGTGTCGATAAAAAGCAGCAGATTTTTTACAGTGATCTTGATGGTGCTAATGATTGTTAGCCAATCCATCGCGTCTGCTGCTGTTTCTTATTCCATGACGAAGGGCTTATCAACCACCCAAATGAGTGGTGACAATCGCTCGTGTCATGATGAAGAAGACTTGGCTCTGAATGCTGAAGCTGAGCAGAAGATCACAGAGGATAGCCCTCATTGTTGTGAGACTGATTGCCATTGCCCGTCTGGACATTGTTCATCGACAGCCTTACCGGTAGATATTGTGCCTAATGCTCGTATAGCGATACTATCCCAAAACATAGATTTCTATTCTCAATGGATAGTTGGTCAATCCCCGTCTTCTCTTTATCGCCCGCCCATATCACTCTGATCACAGGGTAAATCTGTCTGCCATTCCCCTTCGTTAGACCTAGGCTATAGAAATAACCCTTCCTTTTTGATTTTCTTGTCATTGACGGTTTTACAATGACAGTATGTATCTCGTTATTTGATGCCATTTTTACTAGTTACATGAGTGATAAAATTATGTCTACTCCCGTTTATACACGGTTGCAGAAATTCAGAATTCGAATTTTGATGCTTGTTGGTGTATTTAGTACTTCAATTGTTCAAGCACAGCTTGTTGAGCATGCATCTGCTCAACCTCTTCTTACCCTAGCCATGGCCGTTGCAGCGGCTCATAAAAACGACTTGTGGCTAATAGGCAATAAGCATTCACAGGATGCAATGATAGCTGCCAGTGCGTCGGCTGGTACTCTTCCAGATCCGAAAATATCCATTACATTTGCAAACATGCCTACGGATACCTTTGATTTTGGACAAGAGCCAATGACTCGATTCAACGTGGGCATGTCTCAAGTGTTTCCTCGAGGAGAAAGTCTTGCGATTAAACAAAGACAGCTAAGTATTATTGGGGATCAGTTTCCCTATCAACGGGAGGATCGAAAAGCAAAAGTAACGGTGATGGTTAGTCAGCTTTGGTTAGATGTTTATAAGGCTCAAAAAAGTATTGCGTTAATAGAAAAAGATAGAGCTTTGTTTGAACAACTCGCTGATGTCGCGGCGGCAAGTTATTCATCCGCTATCGGTAAAACCCGACAACACGACATCATTAGGGCCCAGTTGGAAATGATCCGATTAGAAGATCGTTTGACGATGTTACGACAGAAGCAGGAAACGTCTCGTCAAAAATTGAATGAATGGCTGTATGAAGATGTTAAGGCTGCAGCCTCCAATGGCATTCAGCTACCTTTAGTGCTGCCAAGCATAGTGTTACTGAATGCTGAACTATTTCGCTCTGAATCAGGAATGATCACATCTGTATTGTTTGATGTTTTATCACAACATCCATCAGTAAAGGCATTAGAGAAAAAGGTAAATGCAAGCCGTGCTGGTGTCGAATTGGCAAGACAGAAATATAAGCCTGCTTGGGGGATTAATGCGAGTTACGCTTATCGTGACGATGACGCTATGGGGAATGATCGCGCCGATTTTTTCTCTGTTGGTGTGAGCTTTGATTTACCCATTTTTACCGATCAACGTCAGGATCAGCAAGTAAAGGCTGCGGTCTCAGAATCAGAAGCGGTGAAAGTAGAGAAAGGGTTGTTGATAAGGGAGTTAAAAGCATCCTTTGAAACTGCACGGGTACAATTAACACGTCTGAATGAGCGAGAGAATCTCTACAAAATGAAACTTATACCACAAGTTCAGGAACAAGCGGAAGCCTCCCTTACTGCTTATACCAATGATGATGGCGATTTCTCTGAAGTGGTGCGCGCTAGGATCGCAGAATTAAATGCATCGATTGATGCACTGAATATTGATGTAGATCGACAAAAAGTCATTGCCCGATTGAATTACTTCGTTGTTGAAAATGACTCGTCAGATTCGTATAGCAATAAATACGGCAATCAATACAACCGTCAAACCGTAAAGAAATAGGCGTTCCATATGAAATATACAATGAAAAATAATCAGAAGTTTACGGGTTCAACCATCATTGGCATGATTGTAGGATTAGTTGTCGGTGTTGGGATTGCTGTTATTGCAAATCATTTTTTAATGAAGCCTACAATGAATATGTCAGATATGACTGGCTCGACAGGTACAGGGAAAGAGAAAAAGCCGTTGTATTGGGTTGCGCCAATGGATGCAAATTATCAGCGAGATAAGCCAGGGCAGTCTCCGATGGGAATGGATTTGATTCCTTTTTACGCTAATGAAGATGCAGGGGGTGATGGTCCAGGTACTGTAAAGATATCTCCTGATGTTGTGAATAATCTTGGTGTGAGGACTGCTATTGCTGAGCGTCGGAGTATGCATTCTGAAATTAAAACAGTGGGCTATGTTAAATATGATGAGGATAAACTACTTCATATTCATCCTCGCGTAGAAGGTTGGATAGAAACCCTTTATGTGAAAGCAGCGGGAGACCCGGTTAAAGAAGGACAGCCGCTATACGATATTTATTCTCCAGCACTTGTTAATGCGCAAGAAGAATTTGTACTTGCGTTAGGGCGGAAAAATAAACGACTTATTCGCGCAGTAGAAAATCGTTTAACGGCCCTGCAATTACCAAAATCTGTCATTGATAAATTAAAGGAAACCAAAAAAGTAAAACAAACAATCACAATCGTAGCCCCTCAAAGTGGTGTCGTCGACAACTTGAATATACGAGAAGGTTTTTTTGTGAATCCGGGAAATACAGTGATGTCCATTGGTTCATTGGAACAAGTGTGGGTTGAAGCAGAAGTGTTTGAGCGTCAGGTGTTTCAAGTGTCCGCAGGATTGCCAGTAACAATGACGCTGGACTTTTTGCCAGGAAAAAGTTGGATCGGCAAAGTAGATTATGTATACCCCACGTTAAATGCAAAAACACGTACAGTGAAAATACGCTTGCGTTTTGATAATAAGAGTAGAGAACTTAAGCCTAATATGTTTGCAGAAGTTGTTATTCATGCAAAAAGCGATAGTGATGTGTTGCTGGTTCCAAGAGAGGCAATTATCCGAACGGGCAGTGTTGATCGGGTAGTGCTCGCATTGGGTGAAGGGCGTTTTAAATCGATTGAAGTGAATGTGGGTCGTTTTGATGAGAATTTTGCTGAGATAGTTTATGGACTCAAAGAAGGGGAAAGTGTCGTGACATCGGCTCAGTTTTTACTCGATTCTGAATCCAGTAAAACCTCTGATTTTAAACGGATGAATCATGAGGATAAATCCACTACGCCAGAGCGTGTATGGGTAGATGCAACAATAAATAATCTTATGCCAGCTAATAGAATGGTTAATTTGGATCATAAAGCCATTGATGAATGGGGTTGGGCCGATATGACAATGGATTTTACCGTGGTTGAGTCGGTTGACTATGCAGCGCTGAAAAAAGGACTGAATTTGAAAATTGAAATACAAAAAGCTGAAGACTTTCAGTACCTAATTACCAATATACGCTTATCTGATGATCAGACTAGCGTTAGTGACGAATAAGGGGTAACGATATGATTGAATCCATTATTCGATGGTCTGTAGGTAATCGGTTTTTTGTATTGCTAGCAACAGCAATGGTTGTTGGCATCGGATTGTTTTCACTAAAAAATACGCCGTTAGATGCAATACCGGACTTATCTGATGTGCAGGTGATCATTAAAACCAGCTATCCAGGGCAGGCGCCGCAGGTAGTGCAAGATCAGGTAACCTACCCATTAACAACGGCAATGTTGTCGGTGCCAGGTGCAGTAACAGTAAGGGGGTATTCCTTTTTTGGGGATTCCTATGTTTACGTGATTTTTGATGAAGATACGGATTTGTATTGGGCCCGTAGCCGAGTGTTGGAATATCTAAGTCAGGTCGCCCCTTCATTGCCAGAAAATGCCCGGCCTCAGCTTGGGCCTGATGCAACAGGCGTTGGTTGGATTTATCTCTATGCACTGATTGATAAAACCGGTCAAAACGACATTAGCCAACTACGTAGTCTGCAGGATTGGTTTTTGAAGTATGAACTACAAACTGTCTCCGGTGTGTCAGAGGTAGCGGCTCTTGGGGGTATGGTGAAGCAATATCAAGTGAAAGTGAATCCAGATAAGTTGAGAGCATTTGGCATTCCACTTTCTCATATACAAATGGCGATAAAGCGAGGTAATCAAGAAATTGGTGCATCCGTTGTGGAAATGGCCGAAGCGGAATATATGGTGCGCGCTACTGGCTATATAAAAAATGCTGAAGATCTCGGCAATATTCCTTTGGGTGTCAATGAAAATGGCACGCCATTGTTATTGAGAAATGTTTCTGAAATTGGGGTTGGACCCCAAATGCGACGTGGGATTGCTGAACTTAACGGTGAGGGTGAGACCGTTGGTGGCATTGTTGTTATGCGCTTTGGTGAGAATGCACAGAAAACTATTGAAGGTGTAAAGGCGAAGCTTGAAGAATTGAAAAAAGGTTTGCCTGATGGTGTCGAGGTTGTCACTGTCTATGATCGTAGTGCGTTGATAGAACGTGCTGTGAGTAACTTGGGGTTTAAGCTTTTAGAAGAACTTGGCGTTGTAGCATTGGTGTGCATCGCATTTTTGTTCCATGTCCGTTCGTCTCTTGTTGCTATTTTTAGTTTGCCCGTGGGGATTCTAATTGCATTTATCATCATGTATGCACAGGGCTTAAATGCCAATATTATGTCTCTTGGCGGTATTGCGATTGCGATAGGTGTGATGGTTGATGGCGCCATTGTTATGATTGAAAATATGCATAAACATATGGAGAAGACTCCGTTAACAAAGGAGAACCGTTGGCAGGTTGTCGTTGATTCTGCAACAGAGGTGGGTCCAGCGTTATTTTTCAGTCTGCTTATTATTACGGTAAGCTTTGTGCCTGTCTTTACCTTGGAAGCACAGGAAGGCCGAATGTTCTCTCCACTAGCATTTACTAAAACGTATGCAATGGCTGCAGCGGCAATCTTAGCTATTACCTTGATTCCGGTGTTAATGGGATATTTTATTCGAGGAAAAGTGCTTTCAGAGCGCAGGAATCCCATTAATCGAGTGTTAACGGCTAGTTATATCCCAGTGTTAAAACAGGTGCTACGATTTCCAAAAATAACATTGTCTGCCGCGGTAGTCGTGCTGGCTATTGGTGCCTGGCCTTTGGATAAAATTGGCAGTGAGTTTATACCTGCATTAGATGAGGGTGACTTAATGTATATGCCAATAACCTATCCCGGCATTTCTATAGGTAAGGTTCGTGAATTGCTACAACAAACCGATAAATTAATCAAAACGGTGCCGGAGGTGAAAACCGTATTTGGTAAAGTAGGACGTGCAGAAACGGCAACAGATCCTGCGCCCTTAACAATGATTGAGACCTTTATTCAGTTTATTCCGCAGGATCAATGGCGTGAGGGGGTAACGGTAGAAAGTTTGAGAAAGGAGCTAGATGCTTTGGTGCAATTACCTGGCGTGACAAACTCTTGGGTCATGCCAATTAAAACCCGTATTGATATGCTGGCAACGGGCATTAAAACCCCTGTTGGTATTAAAATTGCCGGTCCAGAGTTAGCCACGATACAGGAGATTGGTCAGCAGTTGGAGGTTATCCTGAAGGATGTTCCTGGAACAGCATCGGTTTATTCTGAAAGGGTTGCTGGGGGGCGGTATATAAAAGTGGATATTCAACGGGAAAAATCCGCTCGTTATGGGCTTAATATTGCTGATGTACAGCAAGTTGTCGCAACGGCTATTGG
>MAAC01017047.1_pt1 | contig 14449 bp, 8 predicted proteins | sample 1115981 | NCBI WGS metagenome assembly MAAC01 (sample SAMN04961126, study PRJNA320927) | seawater metagenome | isolation source: sample BD02T64 sea water enriched with oil for 64 days | place: USA:Gulf of Mexico | collected 2013-07-27 | reverse complement strand
TTTCTCTAAAATCATCTTCGCCGCATAAATATATATTTGGTAATAACTTACCGTCATTAGGACAGATAACAACTTCATCTGCAAAAGGAATTACAGGGTTTGTAACATTACTTCCATATAAGGTAACATCATATTCTTGGACAATAGATCTACATGGGGCAAGTGCTGTGTTAAATGAATAATAAATTCCAGTTTGAGTAACTGTAATTGTTTGCGTTGTTCCTATTACAGGAGTACCCGTTGGACTTGTGGACCAAGAATAAGAATCATATCCATCTGCAGCTGTTAAATCTATACTATCACCACAAAGAACTTCATTTTGTGTAAAAACACAATCATCAAGATCTGCTAAAAAATTAGTAGCCTGAGGTGAAATAAGACATCCTGTATTTGTACTGATACTGGGGTCGTCTGTAATGATAAAATCAGGATTAAGTGTCCCTTGATAAGTAGCAAATGCTTGGTTATTAATAATGTTTGAACAGGCTACTGCCAATTGTTGACAGGTGTCTACAACTTGGACCTCAATTCGGATTTCATATACCGGATCATTCTCTTCTACCAAATAATCTTCAATAGAAAAAACAATTTCTCGTGTAGCTGGATTATAACTAGCCACAGTAACTCCTGCTGGAAGCACTAAATCTGTAGGGTAGTTGAAAATTATATTAATTGGTAATATGTCTCTAATAGTGAAATTGGTTGCATTATCATTTCCTGTGTTTTGAAATCCTATCACATAGTTTAATTCCTGACCAAGATTCACTGTTTGACCTCCAATATTATTACCAAACTCATCTTCAACAATTTTGGTGAGCACAATATTTGGTTCAATTATTTCAACAGCAAAGGCAAGAAAATATTGAAAATAAGTGTCTCCACTAGTCTCCAACCTAACAGTAGCAGAAGTTGCATCATTAGCAATTACCGTATTTCCAGGGTTTGGCACACTCATCACCCCTGTGTCAAAACCGAGTGTATTGGTACTGTTTGGATTTCTGTTATTAACAGGTAATGCGCTTATTTGGGTTACCGAACTGTTGAAGTAGTTATTAGCTGGACGGTCAACTGTAGATAGGGTTGTTCCATTTAGTTTTAAACGATCTCCGGTTATTGGTTTATCCCCTTCTAAAGTAGCAAATGCGAAGTTTGCTCTTACTGGTGCTGGTGCAGGAACTGTTCTAAATCCTGAAACAGGAATATCTAAATTTTCATTATTACCAGCAACACTAATTGCGCTAAAACCATCGAAGCTAGTGATGGACTTTCCTGGAAGTGTAGGGTCTTCATAAACTACAAAAAGAGACCATCCTGAAGAATATCCAGTTCCATTATATGGATCAAAAGCACCCGTTTCGCCCAATGCACTTGAAACATTTGCAAGCGTGTAGGTTCCTAAGTTATTTGTTAAACCTGTTACAAGGGTAGTTACATCTGCATAACAAGCATAAGGAAAGCTATTCCCACCATCCACAGAAGTTCCGTTTGCATCAAATATTACTGTTCCTGTAATATCATTATATCCTCCTGTAGGCCCTTTAAACTTAACACTGGTAAAAGGCTCATCACCTTTTGTTACTGCTCCCCAATACAAACTTGCATGCCGTATTACATAACAGTTTGGGTTTGGTATCACTAAATCTGCACTTGATGAACTAAATGTTGAAGGATCCCCATCAATATCGATATACTGCATATCCACATTGTGATTATAAGTTGTATTATTATTGTAAGGGTTATTATCGGGCCCTAAAATGTTGTTACCTATTAGAACGATATCCCCTTTAAGATCTTGGTCAAACCTAGGCGTAAATGGGATAAAATTTTGGGCAAAAGTCTGTATTCCAAAAAATAGGACTATAAGAAGCGTGGGGTATATTTTAATAGTAGGTTTGTTCATGGCGCTTAGTTTTTAGTACTAATAACTCTCAAAATATTTTTTAAGGCGGGGGCGCTATGTTACATATTATGTTATGATTAGTTTTCGATTTTAATTATGTTTATTTTTTCATTATAAGGTTCGTCTTGTATTGATTTTATTGCATTTTCAGTTTCATTGATATTGTCGAATTTTTTGGAGTAGATATAGTACTCACTAGTTTTTACATCATAGAAGAAATCCACTTCTTTATTTCCAGATGAAATTACCTGTGTTAAAAATTCATCTCTTTTTTGGATATTATTATGAACCGCAAGCACTAGATAATACCCGTTTTCAGTATTTAGTACATTTTTAAGTATTTGTATATTGTTATTTCGCTCTCGCCCAAAGTCTAAATCTTCAGAACTTAATGGAGTATTGCTTATGGAAACATTTTGCCTTAAGCTATTCATCCTCTTTCTGTCCTGTTTATATCTATCCTGATCATTATCATAGGCAGCTCTTTTAATACGTCGTTTGCGCTCAAAATCTGTAGCAATAGAAATTTGCTCTAAAGAAGATACTAAGACTTCACGATTCCTTATTGCTTCTTCTTGTTCCGATTTTAACAAGGTTATTTTATTTTTATAATAAAGATTTGTTTCATCAAGAGGGTCATTAAAAATAATTGATCGCTCCTGTAACAAGGATTCAAGTTGAACAATCTTTTTCTTATGCCTTAGTAAAATAGTATCCAAGTTTATTTTTAAAAGCTCAATGGCTTCATTTTCTGCACTAATACTCTTAAAAGGTTTAGGTTCTACATAGATGTTTTGTTCACTAAGATCATTTTCTTCCTTCAAACTTTTTAAATCCTCCTCCTTAATGGATACTGCAGCTTGTAATTCTTTTAATAGCTGAGTTTGCGTTTCGATAGACTTGTCGGTTTGTACCGTTATTTCACTTATAGATTTGCCAATATTATCTGTAGGATTTTTTATCAAAAGCTTTTCTGAAACTAGTCTTGCTTCTTCTTCTAAAGCAATTCTTAACTCTTCTTCAGCAGCCAATCTTGCTTGTTCTTCTTTAGCTAGTCTTGCCTGTTCTTCAGCAGCCAACCTTGATTGCTCTTCTTTAGCAAGTCTTGTCTCTTCTTCTGCAGCCAATCTTGTTTGTTCTTCTTTATCTAGTCTTGCCTGTTCTTCAGCAGCCAATCTTGTTTGCTCTTCTTTAGCTAGCCTTGCCTCTTCTTCAGCAACCAATCTTGTTTGCTCTTCTTTAACTAGCCTTGCCTCTTCTTCAGCAGCCAATCTTACTTGTTCTTCTTTAGCAAGTCTTGACTGTTCTTCTGAAGCCAATCTTACCTGTTCTTCTTTAGCAAGTCTTGACTGTTCTTCTGCAGCCAATCTTACTTGTTCTTCTTTAGCAAGTCTTGCCTGTTCTTCTGCAGCCAATCTAGTTTGTTCTTCTTTAACTAATCTTGACTCTTCTTCAGCAGCTAATCTTATTTGTTCTTCTGAATCGAGTATTGCCTGTTCTTCTATTGTTAATTTAGTTTCAACAACAACTATCGGTTTTTCTGGTACTTTCGCAACCTCCTTCTTTTTACTATTTTTCTTCTTTGGTTTCTTTTCAGTAGAGAATAAACCTGCTATATCATCATCTCTGCTATAATCATAATAATTCTTATTCTTAAATCTATAGGCCAGAGTGATCTCGTGTGAAGGGCCAAAATCCGAAAGTCCACCAAATGATTTTTCATAATTATATTCAATAGCAATTTGTGGAGTTATATTAACACCAAGTCCAACAGATGCCCCATACTTTGTATTATAGCCTACTTGAGCCCATATTCCTTTTGGTACAGTTAGCATCACTACACCCGAAACAATAGTGGCATCCTTTTGAAATTCGGTTCTTGCCAGCATTGACAACCTACTTTCTCCAAAAAAACCATAGCCGCCAAAATACCCAGTATACATTACATGCCCCTGTAGGCCTCGAATTGGGTTTTCATCTACTAATGCAGAAGAACTGAAATTATAAGTAATTAAATTTTTATACGAAATACCAAAATCCATAAACCCAGTTCCATAGTTCACTCCAGGGTTTACGGTTAGTAGAAAGTTTGAAGGAATATTATTAAGAGCTGGGTCGTCAATATTAGTGATAACTTTATCGCTATTCAAGCCACTTTTATAGGCTCCAGTATTTACCCCAAATGTAAAATTACTGTCTTCTTGTACTTGAATATTATAGGCAAAGTTAATTATACCACCAAAAGTAGTAAGTACCCCATAGTTTTGTTGAAAAACAGCTACTCCTGCACCTATATTCTCTTTTATGCGTCCAGAATAATTAAATAAATAGGTATGCGGGGCGTCTTCAACTTGTACTAATTCTCTTTTGCTTGTTACTGTTATATACTTGTTTTGCTCTCTTACAAAACTAAAGGTGGGATGTATTACAAATCTATTGAACGTCAATGAATTTCTAATAGGAATATCAAGTGCAACAACTCCATCCTCAGTTTGGGAATAGGCTATTTGTACGAAACAAAATAATAGTATGGTATGGATTGCTATTTTTTTCACTTTACTTAACTACGGTTATTGAACCTTTTTTAGGTTCTAGGTCTTGAGGTATAATCATATAATAAAAGACTTGATTTACACTACTCAAATTGAGATCGTCTTCTGGCCAATTATTTAAATAATCTTTTGTACTCAACACTATTTTTCCTTGACTTGAATATATTACCACCTCTGTATTACTGCCACTCACATAAGACATTGGGATCACCCATGCATCATTAATTCCGTCTCCATTTGGACTTATTAGGTTTGGGATATTTTCTACTTCAGGAAAAGGGTTAATAAATTCTTCCACTATAAAAACAAGCTCACTAGACGTATTACAGTTATTTGTTTGAGTTATGATTACACTATAGTTACCAAAATCTGTTACGTTAAATGTATTTTGAGTGGCATTAGGAATTATTTCGTTATTTAAAAACCATTGAAATTCGGGGTTGATCGCAGATGTTGTAACCGTTACATTAAGCGAATCTCCAGCTTCTAGCATATTGACATCAGGAACATCTATACTGCTTGTGAAAGCACCAGTTTCTAATTCAATATTCCCAGTAGCTTCACAACCTCCAAAATTTACTATTACCGAATAGTTACCAGAGACTGAAGCCTCTATAGTTTGACTTGTGGCTTCTGGTATTGGTGCTCCTTCTTTATACCATTGGTAACCATCACCTTGAACTGTACTTAATATTGTAGGCCCATCTGCAGCGCAAAATGGGTTTCCTGAGCTAGATTCTATAGTTGCAAATACCTCATCTTCGGAAGTGGCTTCAGATACTAAAACCCGATTCGAAAACGAGTTGGAGGTACAGGTTCCATAATTGGTTTCAACAAAATACTTTCCCTCTTGGCTTACAGATAGGGTAGGGCCTTGAGCGACAAAAATGGATGTGGTAGGATCAATTTCCTTAAACCAGTTAAAGGTTAGGGAAGGGTAATTTAATGGAGAATCATTATTACCAGTGCCAGGGTTATCAATGGTTAGAAGATAACTTCCTCCAGGGCAAAAACTTGCAGTTGGTTCAAGGTTATTAATTGTAAAAGGGCTATCCTGTATTTTATAATAAGCAGAAAAACTAATAGAGGGAGTACTCGATGCGACTGGGTGAGTACTTCTTACTTTAATTTTATACCCTTCGCCAGCTGTGGTAAGGAATAGAGAAATGTCTACTGAGGCTGGTGATGTATTTATGGTTCCGGGGCTTGAAGCAAATACAATATCTGAATTGGAAAAATCACCTTCAGGATCCGACATTTCGACTATAAATTGATTGGATGAATCTATACCAGATTCAGGACTAAATACAAAGTTTACGGTATAGGTATTAAATGTTTCATTAGCACATGCTTGTGTGAACTGAAGATTTGGAGTTCCTATAACAACCTGTGCCTGGGTTTCTCCAATGAACAAAATCATAAAGAATCCAACTAATAAATATAAAGGTTTTAGAATAGTAGTTTTTGCCATCTGGATGTTTTAATGTTTATAATCAATTACATTTAATTATATCCATACATCCAGAAATAATCAAGATGTAAGAAAATATTTTTTGTGTATGTTCTGACTATTCCTCAGGGAGGGTAATGGCTATAATTTTGTTAATTCGCAATCTAAAATCTGGATTATCCAAATTTTTAACATCGATAAAGGTCTCAGAATCTAATCCTTGAGAATAGACATTACCAAATGCACTATTGCCATACCAATTCTCTAGGTCTTCATTATTGGGTGCATTTTCAGTAAATATATTTCCCTGACAATTATTGAAATACATATTAGAGAATCGCATCTTACTAAGATTTTTGTTATTTATCCATATTTTATTGTGTAGTTTAACAGCAGGGTTAAAACCAGAAAAGATGCTTTTATTCATTGAAAATGATGCTCCTGCTTTAACGTACATAGCTTCGTGTACCAATCCTACTTTTATATCTGCTACTAAGTCATTGCTTAAGACCATGAGTGTTAGATTTTCAGCCTGAAGATTTGTACCATTTTTGGTTGGATCTACTTCCTCCTTTTTGTTATAGGATGCCAGATAAATACTACTTGCTCCGCCCGAGGAGGTATGATATGGTGACTTTATCGCTAATGAATTTGCTAGCAATGCTTGTGCCCCATAATTAAATATAAAATCATTTCTTTTGGATCGAAAAGACACTAATTGGTATAGCTTTGTATTTCCTCCAAGAACATGGAACGAACTTCCTTGGCTATAACTTATCATGATATTTTCTAACACAGTTTCACTTCCTACACCAGCCAAAGTAAGCCCATTAAAATAGCCATAACTCTTGGTTCTCTTTCCAGTATATTCAATTCGTACATACTTTAAAACTCCAGAATAACTTTCCTCATTATTTCCGCCGTATAGTATCATATTAGAAGATGAGGGATCAAGACCATATTCCAGTTCCGATTCTTCTTTTATTTTATTTATAGGTGCGTCACCTAAAATGAAAATTCCTCCCCAGTCTCCCTTTTTCTTAATATCTCTATTAGATGTGAATACAATCGGGTCTGTTTGGGTTCCTTCTGCAATAATTAAAGAACCGCTGCTTATAATTAATGAAGCTTTAGATTTATAGTCTCCCAATATTACAGTACCAGGCTCTATGGAGAGTGTTGCACAATCAGTAACGAATACATTTCCTAACAATAGATATGTTTCTTTCTTATACAACCTTGTATCTTTATTAATATTTCCAGAAAGAATCTGAGTAGGTCCAGGGTATTTTTTTGCACTCGAATTAAATTCGGTCCAAATATTTAACCAATTTTCGCTGCCGCTTATCCCTTTTTCCTGTTGAGAAAATAAACATAAAAAGGGGAATAGGAGAAAAAGTATAACGAAGGTGTAGTTTTTATTCATAATAATCTAATTATGTTAAGGACTACAAGTTTAACATTTTAAACTATAAAACATCCACCAAATACACTTATTTTCGATTAACGGTATTTTTATTTAACATTATTGAGATTTTTCTGTAGGTATTTTAACAAATTGTTAGGTGTTGAAATCTCTTTACCTATTTAAAATCATCATAGGTATGCAATGCCTTTAAAGTTTCCTCATAAAATAATATGGCAGAAATCAGGTTGTTCTTATCTGAATATGGAAGTACAATTTTTTGAAACTCTATAGTATTTTCAAAATATGTAGTCGTTGCCTCGATGTTATCTTCTAGAGCACTGCGGTTTTCTTTGGTATCAGGAATACCCAAAGAACTCATAGTTATACCAGGTTTTGTAGCAAATGCAATATTTGGCAGAATTTTGATGATTACTTCAATACGTCTATTGTATAAAGTAAGAAGTTGGCCTTTTTGCATATTTTCAAGTTCATCTCGATCATGATATTTATCAATTGCAACGTCTTCTGAAATAATAAAGGGTTGTTCTCCTTTTTTTTGAGCATTAGTGAGTGTTGTAATTAATAATAGCGCAATGGTAAATAGGTTTAATTTAGATTTTAAAGTCATAATATTAAAATTATAAGTTTGGGGGCAATATGCCTTTAGGGGTCAATTTTACGATTAAATCCTATTAAATGCAAATTTCATCGACGAAATACCATATTTAAAGATGTCGCCTCTTTCAATACTGTTTTATCAAATAGGTCAATAATAAGTTATACTGAAAAGGGATAGAAAGTTATTTAAATAAAAAATTAAGGAAGAGAGATGTTGATTAAAAATTTTCAAGAAAACACTTTTTAGATTTAATTCTGTACCAATCAAACCTTTTTAAAACAAAAAATCCAACCTAAATAAATAGATTGGACGTATTTTGCTCCCCCTCTTAGTTCATTATCGAACCGTATTCCTTTGGTTATAAGAGAATTAAATTATAAATAGATCCTTCTTAGTTATCGAACAAAGAAGGTGTTATTCAATATATTAATCAACAGGCTTATCAGAAATACCAAAACCAATGACGAATAAATGTAAATTGAATTGTTTCTTTCCTAATATTCAATTTTTCTTTTTATTCATAACCCCCATTAAAATGAATAAATTTAATCACTTTTTCAGATATTCCAAAAAATTTCCATATCATAATATGTAACTTCTGGATGAAAAATTGGCTTAGTTATTCTTTAATAAATCCTATTATTATGTATTGTATTTTGAAAGAAAATACTACATTGCAAACTTCAAATAATCGATTAACCTTTTATTAATTCCTCGCTTAATTCAGCACAATAAATCCTATTGTGACTGAACTTTTCTATTGTACAAAAGTTAAAGTTATTCACATGACGACTAATGTTTAATAGAATAAATTTTTCAGAGTCCCCATATGAAAAGTTACATAGAGTTAATTAATGTTTTAAATAAGCATAGCAATGATAATGGTTCAGATTTAAGCCTGTTAAACAAATCTGAAGACACCTTTAATTTTTTCGATTTATTTGATGTACTCGTTTGGAAGTTAAATCTTAAAAACAATTCCTTTAATCTAATAAGTTCCGACTTTGACTACAAAAACATTTCTACTTGTGATTTTAAGAAATTTCTAAAGAATATAAAACCTTGTTTTCAAGAATATTTCCTGAATTATTTTAAAAATTATTTTCAACTATTATTTGAGAATAAGTTACTGTTAGCTGAATTTCGTTTTCAAGGATTTATACCCTTAAAATTAACAGAAGAGGATTATACTTTAAGCAATATTTGCATCATACCAATAAAAACTAATCATAAAGTAGATGGCTTTTATTTTACAGTGACTCCTTTTAAGAAATATCGAAATGAATTCCCTCATTTTAGCGTTTTAAAGGACAGAAAAGAGCAAAAGTTAATGACTTATCAACTTAATAAAAAAGTTAGAATTAGTGATCTATTAACTAACAAACAATCTGAGGTTTTTGAATTGATATTAAATGGATATTCCTCTACTAAAATAGCTATTCATTTAGGTGTAAAGAAAGAAACAGTCTTTAGCTATAACATTAGAATAAAAGATAAAATGACTGCTTTCTTTGAAATAGATTTTGAAACGGTAATTGATGCTGCTAATTACTATAAAAACTGTTTTATTGTTAAATAAATTACCAATACTAGGTATTCTTATTCAGAAAACATATTTTCTAAAACCACAAAGCACAGCAGTTCCTCTTTTCTTTTTCTATAATCTCTTTTCTTTTCAAAATTGATGTGTTTGATTTTACCAAAGTTATAATTCTGCTCTAAGGAATAAATAACCCCAAGAAGGTTATTAAAATTTCCTTTTAAGGTAAATTGATAGGAGGTTATTGTCGCATTATCTAAAGTAAAGTTATGAGGTTCTAAAAAGGCGGTAATTAAAAACTTGTTTACTTGGGACTGCTCGTTTAAAAATTCCAATAAGTTGTTTTGAATAGATAGGTTTTTAAAATTGTTTTTTTTGAGAACAGAATCTACATACTTTTCACGGTGATATAAGTTTGTTGATAGTTTTGTAATGTTTTTAAAATTAACAGATTGATTAATTAAACTATTAAGCTGTTTTTTTGTCTCTATGGTTTTTGAAAAAGCAAGATGGTAGCAAGTAAATAAAGCTAGTATAAAACCTAGTATAAGGATTCTGTTTTTATTTTTCTGAATCATCTAGAATACTAATGTTTAGTGAAAAGGTTGCTTCATTTTTTTTTGAATATCCATAATTAGTTACCGTTACACTTTTAATCCAATCGAAATTTTCTAAGATTTCTATCCAATTAGAAAAAGTGTTTTTGTCATTACTTTCCCCACTTATATTAATTTCACCTATTGTATATTCAATAGCCTTATCCACTTTTATCGACCTCTGTAATGGTTGAAATAAAATTTCACTAAATAAAATAGAGCTTGGTTTATAAGCAACAATTCTATTGATATAAAAAGAACTTTTTGATGTACTGCTATTTAAAATATTTTGGACAATCCTCTCCTTGCTTTCAATAGTAGAAGATTTTGATAGATATATATCTTTTTGACTTTTTAAAAGCTGCACTTCTTCTTGTATTGTTTGCAAGTCCTTGTAATAGGTATTAAACAAAAAAAAGTTAATCAATAGAGAAAAAAGTAATATGCCAATTCCAGAAAGGATTCCTTTTCTGAAAAAGTTCTTTTGTTTTTGTAGGGTATTTAGATTTTTATTTTCTTCCATAAAATTGGAAGATTGAACAATAGAAGTAGGCAAGTAATTAAATATTCCACTTAATGCTAGTAAGAAATTAGAATCAACCTTAAAGTCATCTATGGTATAACTTGCCCTATTCTGAGTTTTATTTTTGCTAAATGTATTTATTTCTCCTTCAAGGGTAGTGAACTCAAATAGAGAGGTTACAATATTGTCATCATTAATTAGTGGAATTAAACCAGATAGAGATGAAAAACCTAATTCAAACCCCAGAACTTCTAGGTTTTGAGAAGCCGCCTCTTTTAAAATGATATCGACATCATCTTTTCGACAGATAGCAACAAAACATTTTGTTTTTGTCTTAAGGATTTCATAATAAAAATCGGATGATGATAAACTAGGGAAAGCATTCGCAATTACTTTTTGATCATTTTCAAAAAAAGAAACTTCTTTTATTAAAACCTTATCGGTGTTTATAATAAGAAAACCATGTTGGTTTTTTGAAAGGTTTTTAACAAGCTCAGAGAAAGATTTGGCTTCTTTAAAATCAAAGTCGGTAAATTCATTATTCTTTTTTTTAGCCGATACTAGATGAAATGTATTATCACCAGAAACCGTAGTTATCTCTATACTACTAAAGTTGCTTCCATAATCCCAATATGACTTTACCTTATTCAACATTAGTAGATTACTGTTGGCTTTATTAGTATGTTAAGATTCTTTTTGGTATCCTCTCTTCTTCTTTGACTAAATATCCATTTTAAAATAGGAATTCTAGAAATAAGAGGTAGACCTGAACCCACATCATTTTTTTTAATTTCTTCAATTCCTCCTAAAATGGCAACGTCCTGATCTCGCATTCTAATAATGGATGAAAATTCTCTGCTATTAATTCCTGGAGGTGCATCTTCAGCAACTTGTGTACCGTTAAATGCAGATTGTATTACTTGAATATCTAATGTAATCTCTCCATTTCCAGAAACGTAGGGTCTTATTTCAATAGCTAATTCTGCATCAATCGGCACATAGTTAGTAATTTCTGAACTTACAGGGTTTTGAGTGCCAAATAGATTCTGAGTTATTACCGCATAATAGGTGGTTTCGCCACTGGAAAGTGTTGCTTTATGCCCATTTAAAGCACTTAGTTTAGGTGTTGATAATACTTTTATTGTACCATTAGACTCCATAGCCTTGATATCTAAATAAAACTCAGGTAGTACCGACCCTAAATTAAGGGCGCCAAATCCCGTAAAAGATCCGATTATTTTATTTACAGTTTCTGCACCAAGGCGAATATTAGCAGATGGAAAAACTTGTCCTACGGTTTGAACGGGCTCTTCACCAATACCAAACTTAATCCCAGTTTCAAGGATAGCAGAACGGTTTACTTCCAAAATCATAACCTCTATTAATATTACAGGTACAGGTTTATCAATATAAGTAATAAAATTTTTAAATCGTTCTACTTTTATCGCTGGACCACTAACGATAAAACTATTGAGCTCTGAATCAATTCTTATATCTAATCCCTCTTTAATATCTTCTGGGATTAATTCTTCTAAAGATTTGTTTTGAGTATTTGAGCTATTTGTATTATTAGATGTGTTTGTTGTTCTTGCGGAATTATTATTCTGATTTTGATTAAAGTTATTGGAAAAATTAGAAGGATTGGAGTTAAAATTATTTCTTCCAGCTCTTCTTTGACCAGACCCTTGTGGATCTGACAATAACTCTACAGATCGGTACATCAGCGGAATTACTTCCGTTTGTTTTAAGGAGAGTTGGTCTTCTGTACCAAAATAATAGATGTTTCCATCTTTTTTATAGGTAAATCTTTGAAGATTTGAAGAATTATTACCTCCATCATTTTCAATTAAAACACTTTCATATATTTTATCCAATAGCAAATCAAATGAAATATTTTCCGCATTAATTGTAGCACTACCTATATTATCCAATGAAGTTGCTGTAAAAATATCAATATCTAAATCCTCACCGATAGTATAAATCACGTCAGAGATAGGGGTGTTCTTAAAGTCTACTGTTACTTGCTTGTTTATAGTGTCTAATACTTGATAGTAAAAGGAAGCTCTTTTTTTTCTAATAGGTCGAGTGTTTTTATTTCCTTTATTATCAACATTTGCTACTTCAAAAGCGGTATCAAAAACATAAAACCCATCATTTGTTATAGAAAACTCTAAATTATTGGCAACAGCCATTTTTTCAAGAGCCAAATCAAATGGTGTATTATTGATATAAATAGAAAGGAGGTTTGATTCTATTTCAGGAGAATACATTAAATTTTTCCCAGAAACATCCATAATTTTTCTAAAGACCTTATCGAGTTTATCTTTTTTTAGATCTAAACTCAATGAATGATTAGGTGCCGAATACACTACAATTATTTCCTTTGCTTTGTTTTCTTTAGGGGGTGCTACATATTTTTTTACCGATAAAATATTTCCTGTAAAATCAATATCCAAATGATATTCTTTTATTAGAAAAATAAGAATATCTTTTACAGAAACCTCAGAGAAATTATTGACAATATTAATGGAATTCAGCTCTGGAGAAACATTTATATTTAAACTATGAACCTTTGATATGGCCAATAAGAAATTAGCTAATGTGGTTTGTGATATATTGATATTAATAGGCTCATCTAGCCCTGGAGTAGAAATTTTTAATAGTTCTAATTTATTCTCTATAGTTATTAATCTAGAGGTCTCTTGAGAATAACAACTGCCATAAATAAGAAAAAATAATAAAAGGGATATAAAAATTCTATTCATAAATCATTAATTTGAAAGCAGGGAATACACCTCATCAATAGAGGTCTCTCCTGTTTTAATCATTTCTACTGCATTACTCTTTAGAGTATTTAAATTTTGTTTTTCCAGATACTGATCTATTTGCAATTCGTTATGTTTAATCGCTGTTTCTAACTCTCTATTAATGGGAATGATTTCATAAACTGCTTTTCTTCCATCATAACCCGTATAATAGCAATGGTTACATCCTTCCGAAATAAAATGTTTCTTAATTTCTTTAGCTTCTTTAAAAGATTCAGGAAATAACTCGGCATTTGCCTCCGCTTGTTTTTTACAAGAATTGCAAAGTTTCCGTACTAAACGTTGAGCTACACTTACATTTAGGGTAGTTGCCAATAAATAAGGAGGGATTCCCATATCAATCAATCTAGAAATCGTTGCCCAAGCCGAATTGGTATGGATGGTAGATAATACTAAATGACCTGTGAGCGCTGCTTTAATTGCCATATTAGCCGTCTTCTCATCTCTTATTTCACCAACCATTATAATATCTGGATCTTGCCTTAAAAATGTTCTAAGTGCTGATGGGAAATCAAACCCAATATCCTCTTTTAACTGAACTTGATTGATTCCATTAAGGGTATATTCAATAGGATCTTCAATGGTTAATATATTGGTTTCTTCTTTATTTAAAAGCTTTAGCGTTCCATAAAGTGTAGTGGTTTTCCCAGAACCAGTTGGCCCAGAAATCAGTACAATTCCATTAGGTCGCTTTATAGCTTCCAGATAAAGTTTTAATTCTTTTTCGTTAAAACCCAATTTTGTTAGATCTACCGCTTCAGCATCTCGTTTTAATATTCTAAGTACAATTTTTTCGCCGCAAAGTGTTGGCATGGTAGAGACTCTTATATCAAAATCAGAATTGGCATTTTTTACTGTTATTCTTCCATCTTGAGAAAGACGTTTTTGTGAGATATCTAAGCCTGCTTGAATTTTTATCTGGTTGATGAGTTGCGGATATTCCAGTAGCGGAATACTATATTGCTGTTTTAGTTTTCCATCCAAACGAAAACGTACCCTACACTCCTCTTCATAGGGCTCTAGATGAATATCACTA
>MAAC01010244.1_pt1 | contig 14453 bp, 11 predicted proteins | sample 1115981 | NCBI WGS metagenome assembly MAAC01 (sample SAMN04961126, study PRJNA320927) | seawater metagenome | isolation source: sample BD02T64 sea water enriched with oil for 64 days | place: USA:Gulf of Mexico | collected 2013-07-27 | reverse complement strand
CCTAATGTCAGACCGGCGATGAAGTGTTTCTGCATTGCGAAGAACATCAGTACCGGAGGCATCGCCGCGACAATCGAACCGGCTGAGACTAAGTGCCAGGAGGCGACCCACTGGCCGTTAAGCGAATACAGCCCCGCTGTGACCGGCTGAGTATCGGCGCCCTGGGTCAACACAGTGGCCCAGAAATAGTCGTTCCAGATAAAGGTAAAGATCAGCACTGAGAGGGCGGCGATCGCCGGTTTCATCAGCGGTATCACAACGTACCAGAAAATCTTAATTTCTGAGACGCCTTCAACTCTGGCGACTTCTATCAGCTCCCGGGGCAGGTTTTTGATGAAGTTGCGCATAAACAGAGTGCAAAAACCCGTCTGGAAAGCGATATGAAACAGCGCCAGGCCGGTAGTGGTATTGTACATACCCATTGATAAAGTCAAATCACGCACTGGCACCATCAGTATTTGAAAGGGAATAAAGTTGCCGGCAACAAACATAAAAAACACTAACATGTTGCTCTTAAATCTATATATGCCCAGCGCAAAGCCTGTCATGCAAGATAAAATTAACGTGCCAATAACCGTGGGAATGGTGACTTTAAAACTGTTTAGTATGTATTTACCAATTGGCGAGTTAGTGAAGACGGCGGTATAGTTTTCCAACATGTTAAACGAGGTTGGCCAGCCCCAATAATTGCCGGCGGTGATATCACCGGCGGAGCGGATCGAGGTGATGGCTACCGCAATCAGGGGCAATAGCCAGAGAATAAGGGCGATCGGCAGGGCTATCTTGTAGAACAGTTGCACACTAGGGGCGGTTTTCGCAATAGGTGTGGGAAACATCTTAGTGTCCTTTCTCGTCACGATACATTTTATAAAGGAAGCCGGCGATGTAGATCATCATGATGAAAAACAGTACAACTGCGATAGCTGCACCATAACCCATACGGAATCCGTATTCAGAGAATGCCTGCTCGTACATGTAATAGGCGAGTACTCGGCTCGAGCCCCAGGGGCCGCCGCTGGTCATAATGGAAATCAAATCAAAGCTGCGCAGAGCACCTATCACAGTGACTACTACGGCGATAAATGTGGCGGGCCTGAGCTGTGGTAAAATGATGTACCAAAGCATCCGCCAGCCCTTGGCGTTATCCAATCTACCCGCCTCAATTTGCTCTGGGTCGACCGAGTTTAAACCGGTTAAATACAAAATCATGCAGTAAGCTGTTTGCGGCCATAAACCGGCGACAATAATGCCATATGTAACAAATCGCTCATCCGCTAACACCGCGATGGAGTCGAATCCAATAGCGTTTAACAAGACATTCATCAAACCGTTGGTGGGGTCGTAAAACCAGGAAAATACCAGTCCTACAACCACTTGTGAAATAACAAAGGGGAAGAAGAACAAGGATTTATAGATGCGGATACCGCGCACGGTTTGATTGAGGAATAATGCTACAAACAATCCGGCGGGAACCGCCAGCATATAGAGCACTAACCAGATAATATTGTTTTGCAGGGCAGTGTAAAAGGCCTCGTCATCCATCAGCTCGACATAGTTGGCCATGCCAACATATTCTTTTTCGCCCAAGCCGTCCCAGGCGTAAAAGGAAATATCTAAAGATTGAAAAACCGGCAAAATGACATACAGGACAAACATAAAAATGCCCGGCGCCAGAAATAACCAGGGAGCCAGCTTTAACTGATTGGCCTTCCAAAAAGCACGCATAGTGTGAAACCTCAAAATAAAAAAATACCGCCACTGTTAGGCAACGGGTAAATGGGTCGCAGATTGATCAACCGAATTTACCTGTCGTAGTGGCGGTGCAGTCGCATTAATTACTTATAAACGCGGTTACGTACTTTTTCCAGACGCTTGAGGATAGTTGCAAGACGCTCGGGCTTAACCATAAATTCCTGGAAGCCTTCCATGCCTGCTTTGGCCATTTCCGCAGGTGCATCGCGATCGAAGAACTGAGCAACTTGTGATGTATTAGAGAGCATTTTGAAGCCCGCTTGTAAGAACTCATCATCGCCGGCAACTGAAGCTGAGTTGATAGGCAGTTGACCTAGAGTCTCGTTCATTTGTGTTTGTACATCGGCGCGCGCCAGGTAAGCTAAGAACTTCTTAGCGTCAACCTTGTTTTTAGCGTTAGCGGGAATGTGCAGCGTATCGGTAGGCGCATCTTCTGCCATCTCGATACCTGGGGTAATTTCAGGGAACTGAAAGAATCCCAACTGATCTTTAGTCAGACCGGCATCACGCAGTGGTGCCACTGCAAAGTTACCCATGACGTACATGGCCGCTTTGCCTTGTACCATAGGAGCCAATGCTTCCTGCCAGCTGTAAGCGGCGTGGTTGTCGAGGAAGAAACCGGCGTCTACAAGCTCTTTCCAGTTGTTCATAGTCTTAACGACGCGCTCGTCAGTCCAGGAAACTTCACCTTTAGTCAAAGCCATGTGGAAATCATAACCATTGGTACGCAGATTCAGGTAATCAAAGACACCCGCTGCTGTCCAAAGGTATTTAGTACCAATAGTGATAGGTGTGATACCGGCTGCCTTTAGCGTTGCGCCAGCTGCTTTGAACTCAGCCCAGTTAGTGGGAACTGCGATGTTGTTGGCGGCGAATAGATCTTTACGGTAGTAAACACCCCACTGGTAATATGTGTATGGCACGCCCCATTTCTTGTCGTCGATAGTCATAGAAGCGGCAGCGGATGCCAGCGACTTGTTTAAGCCGTTGTTCTCCCAAACATCGTCAACACTTTCAAACAGTCCTGCATTCACGTATGGCAGCATGCGGTTACCGGCATACCAAGTGGCCAGATCGGGAGCATCTGCAGTCAGAAAGTTGCGAATAGAAGTCTTGTACCCCTCGTGGTCGAACAAGTTCAAAGTCACTTGTACGTCTGGGTTTTCAGCTTCAAAACCTGCAATTACATCTTCAAAAGCTTTTTTTGGTGCCGGGTCAGATGTATCGGTATTGATCACCAATTTGCCGGCGAACGCGGATGAGCTGAACACAGTGGCTAATGCCAACGTTGCCAGGCTCTGCTTGAATAAATTGTTTTTATTTTTCATCAGATCTTCTCTCTATAGTTGTTGCTATTTAGACATTTCTCAGCGGGGTCTCATTAATACCTGAGAATTGTCCGGCTAATATTTTTTTGCAGTTCCAAATAGTGAAACTAGGTTTCAACTATTGACAATATGCGCCTTTTACCTAATACTTGTCAACAGTTATGATGTAAATTTTACCCAGAGAATAGACATGGCAACCGCAAAAAATAACGATGGAACTGTTGGTAAAGCATTGGCTTTGTTGGATAAAGTGGCTGCAGTTGGCAGGCCGGTACGCTTTAGTGAATTACTTGTAGAAAGTGAACACCCCAAGGCAACTTTGTACCGTCTGTTACAGACACTGACCAACCAGGGCATGCTCGGTTATGACAGCGAGCGACAAATGTACAGCCTGGGAGTGCGCTTAGTTAAATTGGCGCACGCGGCCTGGCAGCAATCTTCATTGGCGCCTATCGCCAGGCCACTACTGGATCAGCTGTCGTTAAAAGCCGGCGAGACAGTGCATTTAGGGCAGCTGGATCACGGACAAGTGCTGTATGTAGATAAGCGCAATCCGGCATCGCCGCTGACTATGTTCTCCGACGCAGGCAAGATAGGCCCGGGTTACTGCACCGGTATAGGTAAAGCGATGTTGGCGTTTTTAGACCAAGAGCAGCGACAGCGTCTGGTGCAACAACAGTCCTATCATCGCTATACCGCCAGTACTTTAATAAGTGCAGAAGCGCTTTGCACTGAGCTGACGGAAATCCGCCAACAGGGCATCGCCTTTGACCGCGAGGAGCACGAGGCTAATATTATTTGTATCGCTGCCCCTATCCTCTCTGGCACCAATAAAGTGCTGGGTGGTTTGTCTATCACTACCTCTACATCGCGCTACTCGTTGCTGCAGCTGGAAGCGTTTAAACAAGACCTCCTCGAAACCGCCCGTAATATAGGTCAGCTTGCCGAATCTTGGCACTTTCCTGAAACTAACAGTTAATAATATCCGGAGTTGCAATGTCAGGCGTATCCTTAAAAAAAATAATCAAAAAATACGATAATTTACAAGTTATTCACGGCATTGATTTAGAGATTGCCGCGGGCGAGTTCTGTGTCTTTGTCGGGCCGTCCGGCTGTGGTAAGTCGACCTTGCTGCGGATGATTGCCGGTCTGGAAGAGACCACCGGTGGACAGATGAGTATCGGCAATCGCGATGTGACCAAGGCGGACCCCGCCGAGCGCGGTATCTCTATGGTGTTCCAGACTTATGCTCTGTACCCGCACATGACTGTAGAGCAAAACATGGGCTTTGGCCTAAAGATGAACAAGGTAGATAAAGATCTGATTAAAGAAAAAGTTGCAGCGGCTTCTAAGATTCTTAAATTAGATGATTATTTAAAACGTAAACCTAAAGCACTGTCCGGTGGCCAGCGTCAGCGTGTCGCCATTGGCAGAGCGATAGTACGTGGCCCGGAAGTGTTTTTGTTTGACGAGCCATTGTCGAATTTAGATGCTGAATTGCGTGTAGAAATGCGCGTGGAAATCGCCCGTTTACACAATGAAATCGGCGCCACTATGGTGTATGTGACCCACGATCAAGTCGAAGCTATGACTTTAGCCGACAAAATAGTGGTATTGCGCGATGGAAAAATTGAGCAAGTAGGGGCTCCGCTGGATCTCTATGATGATCCGGATAATAAGTTTGTCGCTGGATTTATTGGCTCTCCGGCGATGAATTTCTTAAATGGTGTGGTAGAAGGCAGTGGCGTACGAGTAGCTGCGCTGGACAATCAGCTACTGGAAACTGCTGTGCAACTACCGGCAGAGGGAGCGGCAGTGACTGTTGCTATTCGCCCGCAAGAAATTAGCTTAAAGGCCGAACAAGGCAGTTTTACTGTGGATATCGCCGAGGAATTAGGCGGTGTCTCCTACGTTTATTTGAGCAGTTCAACAGCTGAGCGGATAGTGGTTGAGGCCAGAGGTAAATCGCTGGTGCGCCACGGGGACAAATCCGCTATTCAATTTGACTCTACAAAAGTGATGTTCTTCGACGCGGACACTGAGGTTCGCTTACGTTAGAGATGTGCAATGTCGTCTTGACTGCAGATTGATCTATGAGGTCTTGAGAATGTCAGGACCTCTAGAACCCGCCATACACTATTTCCAACTCACGACTCACTCAACAAGCCTTAGCGGCAATAACAGCTTTGGCTCTACTGCTGACACCAAAGGTCTTCAAAATAGCAGTGACATGGGCTTTGACGGTGCCTTCGGTACAAAAAATCTGTCTGGCAATCTCTTTGTTGGATAATCCTTTTTCAATCAGCTCTAATACTTGTATTTGTCTTCTGGTGAGACCAGTAACGGCATCCCGACGCTGTGGTAAGTGGGTGACACTTGCCGCTGAACCGGTCCGTTGGTTGCCTTGCAGTAATATTGATGGAAGGTAGATTTCACCGGCTAAGATCAGGCAGATGGCTTGTAATATCACTTTTTTATTGCTGGTCTTTGGGATATAACCGTCAGCGCCAGCGGCCAGAGCAGCATGGACTGACACTTGATCATCGAGTGCCGACAGAATAGCTACCGGGATGTCCGGAGCAGCCTCTCTAATTTGTAACAGCCCTGAAAATTGCTCACAATCTGGTAATCCTAAGTCCAACAGAACGATGTCGATATCCGGGTGGGTAGGAAGCAGTTGTAGCACAGCGGCAATACAGTTAGCGCCCAAAATGGATATCTGTGGGTCAAGTTCTGCCAGGGCGGTATTAACACCTTCTCTGACTAAGTCGTGATCATCTGCGACAAGAATTTTTAACATCAACAATATCTCTAGCTAATATGCGCGAGATGCAGCATGCCATTGAATCGACAATATGAACAGGGACTGATCGTGAAACAGCAGGAATTATAACTTTAGCAGTAGTGAATGTAAGTTTTAGGACATGAATGTCACCTAATACATGCAATATACTCCTCCAAGAAGATGGGCGAGTTGACTGTTAGCGCTATGCATTATCTTTAAAGATTGAAAAAACTATCGACCTTTTGCATATAAAAATCCAGGAAGGCTTTTATCTTCGGCTGCGGGTGGTCGGTCTTTTTATAGAACAGGTACAGCGGGAAATCTGGGATGCTGAGCGGCTCGAGAATTCGTACCAAATCGCCGTTCTTTACTGCCGTCTGACAGGCCGGGAGCACTGTCGGCAGCTGGGCGATACCAAATCCCTGACTGGCGATCGCTACTTGCGAGGCGTAGTTACTGGCAATCATCGACTCGGTTACGCTGATAAATTCAGTGCTGCCGTCGTTTAGTATCTGATCACCTCCGCGAATGATGACAAAATTGGAGGGGCTATTTTGCGTGCTGGTGACAAAAAGGTGCTGCCCAAGATCTGAGATGGAGTGCGGGGTGCCGTGTTTTTTTAAATAGTCTTTGGATGCATAGAAGTCTGCGCTAAAGCGTGCCATTTGTCTTCTGACCAGCCCCGGCTGCAACCTGCCAATATACTCGCCGGAGCCAAACACTAAATCGAATTGATCTTGATTGGGGTCTACGGCTTTGGCGTAGCCATGCAATTTGATAACTATTTTCGGATACAACTGATTGAACTCGCGCAGATAGTCAACGATGAAGTCAGCGAACTCATTCAGTACTATGATTTCAATCACTCCCTGAGGCTGACCGCTGGAGTTATCCAACCAATTGAGTAAATTATCTCCACTGGCGACCAACGTTTTGGCTTGAATTAGAAATACCGTACCAAATTCCGTCAATTTTAGATTTCTGGTGGAGCGACTAAACAGCGCCTGACCCAGTTTCTGCTCCAGTTGTTTGATCTGTTTGCTGATGGCCATCGGGGTAACTTGCAGACGGCGTGAGGCCGCCCTGATTCCGCCTGTTTCAGCGACAGTGACAAAGGAAATGCACAGATCGAGCCAATTCATACCCGCAACCTACTTAATAATGTATACCAAAAGTTTACATAATGTCTGATTTATTGGTCTAGTTCAATACATAGAGGCCATCTACTATTGACTCATTATTTAGCTATCGCACAGCGGAGAATCAGATGAGTTTAGATGTAAGATATAGGCTGCATCAAGCATTGCACTGGGGGATATTAGGTTTAGTGTTACCGGTACAGACAGTACTGTTATTGGGCTTGGGTTTCGATTTGGCGGAGTTGGGTTTCTTTTTTGCCGCTTACGGTGCCGGCAACGTTCTGGCGGAATTACCCACCGGCGGTCTCGCTGATCGCTACGGTAGGGTAAAAGTGTATCGCTGGTCGCTGCTACTGACTATTGTTGCCTGGAGCGGTTTAATTTTTTTTAGTTCGCTGCTACCTTTTTTGCTCTGCGCACTGTTGTGTGGTGTCTCGCGCGCTATGAGTTCGGGTACTGTCGAGTCGTGGTATGCGCAGCAACTGAAAAAGGTCGGGCGCGATGACCTGCACGCTGCATTAGGCAAGGCGGGCATGTGGCTTACATTGGGACTGATCATCGGCGTTTGTGTCGGCAGTGCGCTGCCCATTATTAATACTGAACTGGGCCTATTAGACAATGTTTATATTGGCAACGTTATATTAATAGTATTGGCCTACAGCATCTTATATCTGCTGACACCTCTGTTTTATAAAGAGCGGGAGCAGTTGACTCAAGTTACAAGTGCAGGGAGTCATACCTGGACGGCGCTAAAACATTGTTGTCGTTCTACTACACTGAGGGTATTGCTGATCGGCTCAATGAGCTTCGGTTTTGTGATAATGCCAGTAGAAGCTTATTGGCAGCCCTTTTTTCAGAGCTTTTTTACTGATGTTAAGATGATAAGTATCTGGTTTGGGGTGTTTTTGATATGTACTTTTGCTGTCACCGCTGCGGGTAATGGCCTGTCGAGACAAGTACTGGACTGGTTTAACGATAACGCCGGTCTGATGCTACTGAGTATCACTCTACTGGCGTCTATCGCATTATTGTCTGCTTGTTTTTCGAAATCGCTGCCGGTTTTTTGCCTGGGTTTTTTGCTGTTTTACTTCTTTCATGGCTTGCGCAGCCCGTTGATTAATACTTTGCTGCATGGGGAAGTCGATGACAGTATTCGTGCCAGCAGTTTGTCAATTATGAACTTGGCAGTACAACTTGGCGGGTTGCTATCTTCACTAGTGATCACTTGGCTGATCGGCATGCTGGGCATAGGTGTGGGGTGGAGCATTGCTCTGTTGGTAAGCTTAGTGCTGAGCTTCAGCTATCTGTTGCTGAAGAAGCCCGCTGTCGCAATAGTGCCAGTTGCTGCGTAACAAATTAAAGATAGTCTGTGCAAGAAAGCTACTGACAGTAGTTGTCAGTAGCCGTGACATATTATTAAACGCTATTACAACTAAAGAGAGCGGTTATGCAATTAGCAACGATTAAAAAACTAATGTTCACAGTCATCTTGTCTATTTTCAGCACTATTACTGCAGCTGACCTGAAGGTAGTGGAATGGGCACCATTCGTTAAAAACTCACCAGTGACTGACCAGCAGTTAATGGCGGCGGCAGATAGAGTAAATATCGAATTTTTAAGCCAGCAGCCAGGTTTTATCAAGCGCCAATTGGTGAAGAAAAATGACACAGACTACGCAGATATTGTGTATTGGGCCAACGCTGAAGATGCAGGTAACGCCGCTGCAAAAGTACAGAACTGCTCCGTCTGTGGTGAGTATTTTAAGTTGATGGATATACAGGGCAGTGCAACCGCCGGGGCGGGTTTTGCCCACTACCAAGTACTGGTAAACTGGAATTGATCTCAACTGACTAGCAATGTCCGGTGCCTGTTATCCCTTATGCCCACTCAATTGGTCGGGTATAAATGCGCTTAAGCGACAGGCGTCGGCGTCGTTAAATCAACATCTCCGCTGATTTCTGCTGTTAACCACTGCATAAAAGCAGCGATGTGTTTTTCCTCTTTTCGGCCCTTTAAGCAGAGCGCATAATACGAGAAATCCAGCTTTATTTTGTGTTCGAAAGGCATCACCAGGCGGCCATTGTCTATATCGTTTTGTGCTAAGACTTGTCTGCCGAGTAACATCCCCGCTCCGGCGATCGCACCAGCAATAGCGTGATCCGCCAAGTTAAAGTGTAACCCCTTGCTCTTAATGGAAAAGTTTTTGACTCCCATAGAGTTGAACCAATCTTTCCAGGAGGGGAGTTTAAAGTTGTGAGACATATGAGTGTCATCATAGATCAGAGTTTCACAGCGCAAACCTGCCGCTGATACAGGTTGGATTTTAGCTAAAAACTCGGGGCTGCAAAGTGGCAACATATAGTCATCAAACAGATTTGTGACACAGCAGTCAGGGTAGTTGCCACTGCCAAAGCGAATCGCCACATCGACATCGTCTACTTTGAGATTACTTAAGGCCAATGAAGCGGAGATTCTGGCGTCTATATGCGGATGTATAGCCATAAATCTGTACAGCCTGGGGGCCAGCCACTTGGCGATAAATGCCGGGCCCGCCGAGATCACCAACACGTTTCCAGAGCGTTTTTGTTGCAGCAGCTGCATACTTTGTAATATGAGCTCAAAAGCCTGGCTAATACCTGGGTAGATCAGGCGGCCCTGATCAGTGAGTTCGATAGCACGGTTTAAGCGGTTAAATAATTTTACCCCGGTGAACTCTTCCAATTGTTTGATCTGATAACTGAGCGCAGCCGGAGTGACATACAACTCAGCCGCCGCTTTGGCAAAACTCATGTGTCTTACTACAGCATCAAAGGCACGTAGGGAATTTAGCGGCGGCAACCGGGAAGTGTTCATGGGATTGGTCCTTAAGCGTTAATTCGCATCAAATTTTTTTAACTGGCGCAAGTGTAACGGCTTGGTCGGTACAAGTGCAAACATACAGCAGCTACTAAAGGGGCGTATATGTTCCCTGAAAACAAACGCAGATTATAGGTTAAACCCGGTTGTTTGCCGCTCTCTGGCTTTTATCTTGAATTAAGAGCAATATTATACAAATCAAATACTAAGGGATTGAATATGGAGCTAGAAGTACGCACCATTTGCCATCGTGATGCAGCAGGCTTTTGCTCGGCCCTCTATTATGGCAAAGCTTATTAATCAATGACATTAACACAGGGAGAGAGTGATGCAGCTAGGAGCATTTTCGGTCAGCCTAAAAGTCAAAAATATTGGAAAATCCAAAGCATTTTATCAACAGCTAGGTTTTGCTGTCTATGGCGGAGAGGAGCAGCAAAATTGGTTAATCATGAAAAACGGCGATCACTGTATTGGCTTGTTTCAGGGAATGTTTGAAGAAAACTTACTGACCTTTAACCCGGGTTGGGATAAGGATTGCAACCCGTTACCAGAGTTCAGTGATATACGAAAATTACATGCGCAGTTCAAAGCCTCTGGATTGGAGATATCCAATGAGTCACTGCTAGATAAGTCAGGTCCGGGAAGTTTTTCTCTCACAGATCCAGATGGTAACTTGATATTGTTAGATCAGCATCTTTGAACAAAAGTGAAGCAATAAAAATTAACTGTTTACAAAGATCTAGCCCTTTTAGTTAAATTTGACTATAGGGTAAAATATTGCCGCACAATAGCGTCAGATAGTTGGCCTGATGGGGTATTGGGTGTAAGGTGTAGTTCAAGTTTCCCATTGATTTAAAATACGGTATTTAAACAGTCACAAAGAACACAGATATATTTCGTAGCAGGAGATAATAGTTTGACAAACAAACAGCTAGCTGCACTTTATGTAGAGCTGGCACTGATGTACGAAGAAGAATTTCCGGTTGAGTGTGGCTTTGCAGAGGCCACTAAAGCTCAGGCGTTGATAGTAGAAAAAATTAAGTCTGGCTCACTGTCGAAAAAAGATATTGCCCTTATCGAGCCTGTTTTTGCCTATGGACATGTTGATATACACACATATATAAAACCGAAAAAGCGTTTTATTTGGTTCTGAACAAGGATCCAGTAGGAAGTTGGAAGTTGGAAGTAGGAAGTTAGAAGTTAAAGGCGTGCTGGGCTGGGCATTCTGGGCTTTGTGATTACAGACCCCTCGGGGGTGCTGTGGCGCATAGGGCAAAACCTATAAAGAAACAGCAGGCTAATGGCAAAGCGGATAGCTGCTGTCTTCACTCATGATCCGCCTCCTCTGCAATCGATTTTATCTGTTATCGCCCCGCTATAAGCTGCGCTGATATCCCCGCTAGAAAATGGCTATTATCTATAGTGATTAACTGTCTTTATTATGTCAGCATTAGGAAGTTTCAAAGTACACCTTTAGGGGTGGCTGCACGAGTGACTTATTTGTTCAGCAGCGCCGCAAGTAACAACAATAACCAATTTGGATAGAGATGTAGCCATGACAGCATATTGGACAAAAGTGTTAAAAGAGATTTGGGATATAGATGCCAATTTAGTACAACTAGATGGAGAATACGATCTCAATTTTTTGCTCACAGGCGAGCGCCAGGGCGTATTAAAAGTGATGCGCGCCGACTGTGACAGCAGCTTTATCGATATGCAGTGTCGGGCTTTTGAGCACTTGTCCAAGCATGCTCCCACAGTGCCAGTGCCCGGTGTTTTAGCGACCAGTGCCGGGGGCTTATACACGACAGTATCAGGGCCGGAAGGTGAATCGCGAATTGTCTGGCTGTTAGAGAAAATGCCAGGTAAAACTTACGCCCAATTCCTACCGCAGAGTCTGGATTTGATCTATCACTTAGGTCAGTCAGTCGGCGCTATGGATAAGGCGTTGCAGGACTTTAAACACTCTTCGCTGCAGCGTCAATTTAAGTGGGATTTAAGCACGGCACAGTGGGTAGGGGATGAACTATCGGTCATCACTGAAGATACCAAGCGTGAGGTTATTGCAGATATTGTCAGCCAATATCAACAACTACAGCCGCAGCTGCTTGAGCTGGAGCGAGGTGCAATTCACAACGACGTCAATGATTACAACATATTAGTGTCCGGATCACTGACAGAAGCTGCGCGAGTAACTGGGCTGATTGATCTCGGCGATATGTGCGCCGGGCCGAGAATCTGTAACTTGGCGATTACTGCCGCCTATGTAGTATTGGGTCAGGATCAGCCGGAACAGGCGCTGGAATCCCTGGTGAAGGGCTACCACAGTGAATATCCAATAACCGCTGCAGAACTGGAAATGCTCTGGCCACTGCTGAGAATGCGCCTGGCAGTTAGCGTGGTCATTTCAACATTAGTGTCTAAAGAGAAGCCTGATGACCCTTATGTATTGATCAGCCAAAAGCCAGCCTGGACATTCCTGCTCGATAATAAGGTCAATTTCGAACTGCTCGGCGGTAGATTACGGGTGGCCTGTGGCCTCGCTGTCACTGACACAGCGCCAAAAATAGCCGCCTGGTTAGAGGCTGAGCGCGGTAATTTTGCCCCTATATTAGGTTGTGATTTGGCAAACGCCGCTATGCGTGAACTGTCAGTTGAAGCTTGCACTGTGCCTAAAAACCCTTTTGCGATGAGCGGGGAAGAAGCATTAGTACTCGGCGGTGCATACCATCCTGAGGAGGGTGTTTGGCTGGGTTATTACAACGAGCCCAGACTGGTATACACAGATGCAGCTTTCAGTAAGGGTCCCTACAAAGCCAGCAACAGACGCACAGTGCACATTGGCGTAGATGCGTTTGCACAAGCTGGCAGGGCTGTGCAGACACCCTTAGCAGCCACTGTGGTTTGTACTGAAAATCGTCGCGCTAACTTAGATTACGGCGGTATGGTTATTCTCAGTCACCAAACGGCGGCCGGGGATGTCTTCTACACCTTGTACGGACACCTGGACCCAGAGTCGATCAGCAGCCTGAGCAGCGGTCAAACCCTGCAGCGTGGGGAGACCTTTGCCGCCCTGGGTGGCATGCATGCCAATGGCGGCTGGAATCCACATTTACATTTCCAGCTGGCACTAAGTACTAAAGGCATAGGTGAAGACTGGCCCGGTGTCGCCGACCCGGATGAGCTGGCCCTGTGGAACGCTATTTGCCCTAACCCGGCGGCACTGATGAACCTGCCGGATGCAAAAACCTGTTATAAACCGGTCGCCAAGGCGGCGGTGCTGGCACAGCGACGGGCGCATTTCGGTGAAAACGTAAAGCTGACGTATGCCGACCCGGTGATGTTTCTGCGCGGTTGGCGGCATCACTTATTTGACGAGTGGGGTCGCCCCTACTTAGACAGTTACAATAACGTGCCTCATGTGGGGCACGCACATCCTAGAATTCAGGCGGTCGCGGCTGATCAATTGCTGCGAATGAACTCTAATACCCGCTATTTGCATCCGGCGCAAACCGCGTTTGCCAATAAAATTTTGTCTAAAATGCCCGAGTCACTGTCGGTATGTTTTTTTGTCAACTCAGGCACTGAGGCCAATGAGTTGGCGCTGCGATTAGCCAGAGCACATACCGGTGGCAAAGACATGGTGACTCCCGACCATGGCTATCACGGTAATACTACCGGTGCCATAGATATCTCCGCTTACAAATTTAACGCTAAAGGCGGTGTAGGTCAGGCGGACTGGGTACAGCTGGTGGATGTAGCCGATGAATATCGTGGCCGCTTTAAAGCAGATGATGTGCAGCGCGCTGAAAAATACGCCGCTTTAGTCGATGATGCGCTAGCGGCAATCGATGAGCGCGGTGGCAAATTAGCCGGCTTTATCGCCGAGACTTTTCCCAGTGTCGGCGGCCAGATTATTCCACCACAAGGTTATCTGGCGAGTGTTTACAAGCGCATCAGAGCAGCTGGAGGGGTCTGTATTGCCGATGAAGTACAGACGGCACTGGGTAGACTGGGAGAATACTATTTTGCTTTCGAGCAACAGCAGGCACTGCCGGATATCGTCGTGATGGGCAAGCCAATAGGCAACGGTCAACCTATAGGTGTGTTAGTGACAACCCCGGAAATAGCCGCCAGCTTTGCCCGCGGGCCCGAGTATTTCTCTACCTTCGGTGGCTCCAATTTATCTTGCCGGATAGGCACAGAAGTGCTGCAAATAGTCGATGACGAAGGACTGCAAGAAAATGCCCTGAGTATGGGTAATTTGCTGCTAAACGGCTTGCGCCAGTTGCAGCAAAAGCATCAATTGATAGGCGATGTGCGCGGTTACGGGCTATTTATCGGGCTGGATTTAGTCACTGACCGCGAGACCCGCGAGCCTGCCACTGCAGTGGCGGATTATGTGAAAAATCGCATGCGCGAAAACCGTATATTGATGGGCACTGAAGTGCTGCAAATAGTCGATGACGAAGGACTGCAAGAAAATGCCCTGAGTATGGGTAATTTGCTACTAAACGGCTTGCGCCAGTTGCAGCAAAAGCATCAATTGATCGGTGATGTGCGCGGTTACGGGCTATTCATCGGGTTGGATTT
>MAAC01000707.1_pt1 | contig 14457 bp, 11 predicted proteins | sample 1115981 | NCBI WGS metagenome assembly MAAC01 (sample SAMN04961126, study PRJNA320927) | seawater metagenome | isolation source: sample BD02T64 sea water enriched with oil for 64 days | place: USA:Gulf of Mexico | collected 2013-07-27 | reverse complement strand
TCGGGCGTTGTGTCAATTGCTGGGCTGTGACGGGCCAGCCCGGCTGAATTGACGACGATGTCAAAACTGCGCTGGTCCATGACGGTTTTAAGGGTGCCAAGATCATTTTGATCCAGCTGGAGCGCCTCGGCGCTCCAACCTTTTGTCTGCATTGCAGAGACGGTGTCCGCCAAACGATCTGCCCCGCGTGCTGCACAGACCACATGCGCGCCGGCGTCAGCCAGGGCAACGGCACAGCCCTGACCGATGCCGGAGGAGGCTCCGGTCACCAGGGCGGTTTTGCCAGTTAGGGTCAATGAAGGGGGGCGGGGCAGGTCTGTCATCAGCTCATTCCATCAGGGATATCAATGCGCCCTATGTTGCGGGCTTTGTTGAACTCCCGCAAGCGAGCAAAGACATCAACGCCCAACTGGCGATAGGCATCCAGAATATCGACAAGCACCCAGTTTTCGCGGATGCGGCCGTTTTCCAACCTCCAGAAATCTAGCGAGCGCATGGTGATTTTCTTACCCGCAGGGGCAATCCCCAGCCAGCCGTCATGGGTCACGGTCTGCACCATGTTCGGCCAGCCAGTGACAGCGGCATAGTCACCGTCGCCAAAGAAGTGATAGGTGATCTCGTCCAGGTACTGACCACGGTCCGGCATGCCGCCCAGAAACGGGATCTGGTGCCAGTTGCGAAAGCCTGCAAACCCACGCCCGGTGCCGATGCCGGATGGGCCATACCAGTTCATACGCTCGTGCCAGAACCGATCCATCTCCATCACTTCAGGGCCACCTTCGCTGGGGTGTTTTTTTAAGTGATCCAGCATGTCGATGATATGCTGACAGGTGGCTTTGCCTTTCTCAACATCATAGGGGCCGGGCACAAACCCGTCCTGCGTGGCCGGGCCCGGTACATGCCACTCATGGCCCAAGCTGGGTGACATTGGCCAGGCATTAGCCTGCATCATGACTTCGGGGATGTCCCAGAGCGCCTGAAATTCCACCACCTTGTTGTCCACAATCCGATAAAACTCATGAAAGCGCATCACGACCTGATGACCGGTGGGCGGGATGTCCAGCCAAGGGCCGGTGAAGACGCCGGTATAGTAACCACCGCAGCCAAGCCATTCATTGCCATGCTCGTCCGGGCCACCCATGACGATGTAGTCACGGCGTTCCAGATCCGGCCAGGCTGTTTTCAGGTCCGCATAGGCGGTGTCATAAAAGGCATCTGCCCCAGTACTGTCACCCAGCGGGTGACAGTGGTGGAAGATCGCATCCGGGGTGGAGATGTCGTTGAGAACCGCACGCACTTTGGTCTCGTCGAAATCATACATTGCTGCTCGCAGAGGCGCGATCAGGGCCTTGTTCTGTGTCTGGATGTCGCTCATTCTGCTGGCTCCCGGTAGGCGGCGGCTTCGCCGTAGGGAACATTGATCCCACCGTAACGGCGCACCCGAACGTTGCACTGTTCAGCGTGACCGACAAAACCTTCGAGCATGCACAGGCGCGAGCCGTACTCGCCGATCAGGGTTGCGGCCTCGTCGGTTGTCACCTTTTGGTAGCTGTGTGTTTTCAGATATTTACCAACCCACAATCCGCCAGTATAGCGGCCAGCTTTTTTGGTGGGCAGCGTGTGGTTGGTGCCAATGACCTTGTCACCGTTGGACACGTTGGTGCGCGGGCCAAGGAACAGCGCGCCATAGCAGGTCATTTTCTCCAGGAACCAATCGTCACGATCGGTCATCACTTGCACGTGCTCGGATGCGATGTCATCGGCAACCTGTAGCATCTCGTCATAGGTGTCGCAGACGATGACCTCGCCATAGTCTTCCCAGCTTACCTTGGCGGTGCCGGCAGTGGGGAGAATGCCAAGAATGCGGTCAACTTCACTCAGCGTTTCTTCGGCGAGTTTGCGGCTGTTGGTCAATAACACGCAGGGGCTGTTGTAGCCGTGTTCAGCCTGACCCAGCAGGTCGGTGGCGCAGAGCTCTGCGTCCGCAGCAGTTTCATCTGCAATCACCATTGTCTCAGTAGGACCTGCAAACAGATCGATGCCGACGCGACCAAACAGCTGGCGCTTGGCTTCGGCGACAAAAGCGTTGCCGGGGCCGACCAGCATGTGCACCGGATCAATGGTTTCAGTACCAAGCGCCATGGCGCCGATCGCCTGAATGCCGCCCATGACATGGATCTCATGCGCGCCGCCCAGATGCATGGCGGCAATGACGGCGGCATTGGGTTTACCGTTGAACGGCGGGGTGCAGGCGATGATGCGGGGAACGCCCGCAACCGTGGCCGTTGCGACGGACATATGGGCCGAGGCGACCATCGGGAATTTACCGCCCGGGATGTAGCAGCCAACGGATTGCACTGGGATGTTTTTATGGCCCAGGATCACGCCAGGCATGGTTTCCACTTCGATGTCCAGCAACGAATCGCGCTGTGCCTGAGCAAAGTTACGCACCTGTGCCTGGGCAAATTTGATATCAGCCAGCTCGCGCTCGGTCAGTTGGCCAATGAGGTTGTCAATTTCTGCTTGGCTTAGGCGGAACGAAGTTGGTGAGTAGTTGTCGAACTTCTCGGACAACTCGCGGACCGCTGTGTCGCCACGGGCTTCGATGTCTTTCAAGGTTGCTTCGACCACGGCACGGGTTTTGGCGTCATCCTCGGCACGGTCTGCTTCGGGCTTGCCACGTTTTAGATATTCGATGGTCATGTATCTTATCCTTGATTGTCGGGTCGTGGAGCGGTTTTCTCGCCACGGTCAAATGCTTCCCAGCCTTGGCCGTTGAACAAATCAACGCCCAGTTGGACGGCGACATGGGCGAAATCCACGTTTACCCAGTTATCGACGATCTTGCCGTCTACAACTTTCCAGAAATCCATGTAGCGGATTTCAACCCGCTTGCCGGTTGGTGCGATGCCCAGAAATTCGCCGGAGTGGGTGGCTTCCTGGCGACCAAAGGCAGCGGCCCATTCGCCCATATACATGCGGGCTTCGTCGATGCAGGTTTTATCGGAAAACGCCGTTTGAAAGGGGCGCTGCCAGTTGTCCTGGAATTCCTGAAGGCCGGTTTTGGTGCCGCAGCCCTGGTTGCCCATCCAGCGAAATCCGTCCGCGAAGAATTCGCCCATGTCGTTGATGCGGTGGTCGTTCAGTCCATCTACCATGCCTTCGATGACGGCACGGGTTTCTTCGGTCTTGCTGAGGTCGGTGTTGCGGGTCAGGACCGCTTGTTCGGGGCGAGAACCTTTCATGAGGTTTTCCTTATTAAGTTGCCAAGGGTATTGATTGAGGGGGAAGGAGGGGCCCCGCACTCAGAAAATCCCTTGGCATTCTGTTCAGCGCCGGGTGGCGCGAAACAGCGTTATGTCGGGCTGCGTTGCTCATCAGCCTTTGACCGCGCCGGCGGTCAACCCGCTGACGATTTGGCGTTGGAACACCATGACCAGTAGGAACAAAGGCGCTGTGATCGAAACGGCGGCTGCCACGGCGACAACCTGATCGGTGGTTGTTGTCTCGCGGTTGAACATGCCGGCGATGGCCGGAACCATGGTCTGGTTCTGGGCGTCCAACAGCAGCGAGGTCACGAGGAAGTCGTTATAGCCCAGCAGGAAGGAGAACAGACCCGTGGTGATCACCCCTGGCCACATAACGGGCATGATCACCCGGCGGAAGGCCTGGAAGTGGCTGCAGCCATCAACCCGGGCGGCCTCGTCTAGGTCGGCTGGGATGTTCTGAAAGAACGAGCGCAGCATCCAGATGGTGAAAGGTTGGTTGATGGCAACCAGAACTGCGATCACGGCCCAGGGTTTGCCATACAGGGTCGGAGCGTTTTCGCCCAGAATGGGTGACAGCCATTCAGCCGAGCTGATAAACACCGGCAGATAGCCTGCAACCAGGACCGAGTGGGGCAGGGCGCGAAATATCAGCGCGATGATCAAGATCCAGAAAGCCAGATTGCTGCCCGAACGCGCCAGACCATAGCCTGCAAGTGTGCCGACGGTCAGCGAAACCGAAACCACACCAGCAGTGACCAGCAGCGAGTTCTGGAAGTTGTTAGAGAAACCACGGTCAATCCAGACCGTTTTATAATGCTCGGTAGTCAGACCCAGCACGTCTTGGCCCAATGGTCCCAGAACCGGGTTCAGAACGCCCAGAACAAAAGGCAGGATCGCAAAGAACACCAGCAGGAAACCGATGGCGACAGCGGCACAGCCGATCAGCCAGCCTAGCCATTGCAGGTTGGGTTTGCTGTGGCTGCGGACCATATTGGGCATGGTTTTGGACGCAACTTTGAAAGTGCCCCATAAAACGGCCAAACCCAATACGATTGCCAAAACCGACAGCCCGTTGCCTTTGGCCAGTGTTGCCGGCCCAAAGATTACGTTCAAAGCGTTGGCATCAAAAGCATCAACCGGAGTTTTGATGCTCATCACTGCAATCCAGAAGATTGGGAAGGCGGCGATGATACACCATATGGTCAGAAAGGTGGCCGAGGTCAGTTTCAGGCTGAGTGGCTGGCGAAGGGCGCGGGACGACATATTAGTGGCCTCCTTTGTGGTCACGCCATGTGCGGCGCAGAGGGGCGATCAAAAGAACAATGATACCGATCATGGTGAGCATGGCGCTGGCTGACGCCCGTGAGATCGAGCGGTTACCGGCCTGATCCGGCACCAAGAAGTCATAGGTGAGCCATTGCAGTGAGATCACGTGACCTTGTGAACTGAAGCCAACAACTTCTTCGAATACACGATAGGCATCCATCAGGTGGATCATCGAGATAAACACGATCAGTGGCATCAGGTGAGGGATCACCACAAAGCGTAGGCGTTGCCAGCGACTTGCGCCGTCGATCAATGCGCTTTCCAGGCTATCCTGATTGACGGTCTGCAATCCGGCATACAGCACGATGGCAGCAAATGGGGCGACGTGCCAAACGCGGTAGACCATCATCAGCAACTCAATTGTCCAGGCTTGGGCGAACATTGCGATGTCGCGGCCGGTGTACCACTCCATTGCAGCCGTTAGGACGCCGTCGCCGCGAAATAGCCAGTTGATGGATAGCGCACCAATCACCGGAGTGATGATGAAGGGCAGCAGCGATATGAAAATGATCGGGCCTCGAACCGCCTTGGAGGCGTTGTTGATCACCAAGGCAATAATCAGGCCCAGACCAATATTCAGCGGAAGGGTGATCAAGGTAAAGGTCAGGGTGAACCGCAGGGCTTTCCAGAAATCGATGGTTTGGAACGCGCGCCAACTGCCGCTGCTTAACGCATCCCATGCGCGTTCAAGTTCCAGCACGTTGCGATAGCTTTGCAGGCCGACAAACTTGGTCACTTTGATAATTTTGCCGTGCTCATCCAGCTGTGGGATCGACTTTTCTTCGGTCACACAGGTCTGTGTGGTGAAACCGGGTGTACAGGTTTCAACCTCGATAACCTCATAAATTGGTTGTGTCAGATAGAAGCTCTGCGAGAACACGCTGATAAGCGGGAACGCGATGAACAGGAGCATCATAAAGATAGAGGGGCCGACAAAGGCTGCGAAAGTCTTGAATTTCATGTCTCTGTCTTTCTCATGGTCCTGAGAGAAAAGGAGGGAGGGCCGCAGCCCTCCCAGGTGGGGGAAATTATTTAACCAGACCGGCTTCTTTGGCGGCTGTGACATAGGCGGCTTCGATGTCGGCCAGTGTTGTGGCCGCATCCTTGGCGCCGGTCAGGTAATCAGCCAAACCGTTTCCAAGAACCGTATGCATGATGCCCATTGGCCCCGATGCCGGGTAGGGAAGGGCGCCGTTTTCAGCTGAAGCGGCTGCGCCTTGAGCAAGCGGTCCCGCCTTGTAGCCAGGCACCAGCCAGACAGCAGCGTCGTTGTTTGCCATCACCATTTCGGAGTCCAGGCCTTCCATGGCTACCTGGAAGGCTGCCTCAGCTTCGGCATCGGTCATATTGGCGGCGAATACGATGCCGTCCCACCACAGCGATGTTGCTGGCGCGGCTGAACCAATCGGGGCTGAGGCCATTTTGACCTTGCCGACAACCTGGCTTTCGGTGGCATCATCCATCGCAGCTGCACGTGACGCCCAGAGGTTTGCGATGGCAATTTTGCCCTGCTGGAACTGCTGCTGCACATATGTGGAGTCAGAGACGAGGAACTCGGGGTCCATATAGGCGGTCATTGCCTTCAATGTTTCCAGAGATTTGACGCCCGCCGCGTTGTTGATGGTCGGCATATTGCCTTCACCAACAAAGCTGCCGCCTTCACCAAGGTACATGTTGATGAATTCTTCACCAAGGTTCCAACCGGTTTTGAAGGTGCCGCCCAATGGGTAGTCGACGACGCCAGCCGCCTGGATCTTCTCGGCTGCGGCCAGAACTTCGGCATAGGTGGTTGGAACGGCGAGACCGAGATCGTCCAGAATATCCTGACGATACATCAGGTGCTGGGCGTTCACCATCATGGCAATCGCCATGATTTCACCGTTGACCTTGATCAACTGGTTGGGTGTCAGGTTCTGACCATACTTGGCAACCAATTCATCCAGAGGGCGGATTGAGCCAGCATTCAGAAGTGGGATCAGGGTTGCATTCGCCACGCCACCGATTTGGTAGAGCGATGGATTGGCCGCAAAAGCCTCGGGCTGCTTTTCACGGAATTCTTGATCCAATGACGCGCTGAAATTGCCACATTCGCCCATGGCATCAGTCACGGCCTTCCAAGCTTCAAAGCCTGCCGAAAGCGATTTTACAGACGTGTCGTTTTCAAATGCGCAGTCTGCCCAAGCGGCAGTGGTCAGCATTGAAACGGCGCTTGCCAACAATAGTGATTTGAATTTCATGATATCCTCCCTGGTGGGTTCGGTTGAATATTCGTGCCGAACCCAGATTTGCCCACGTGGGGCGATTGTGCGGGGTTACTCCCCCACGCGCGCGCCGTTTCCGGCTGCAAATAAATGACAAATCTCGGATGGAACCGAGAATGAGATCGTTTCACCTATGGCGGCGCGGAACGTCTTATCAGCTTTGACCGAAACAAGGGCACCGCCCACGCGAACGGAAATCATTGTCGCATCGCCAAGCAGTTCCAATGTGTAGATCGGCGCAGTGATCTGGCCCGATGGACCCGACGCAAGGCTGGAATCTTCGGCCCGGAACCCAAGTGTGACAGGGCCGTCGGCAGCCGTAATGCCGGTTATTTCCACATTTTCTGCGGTGAACACGCCGTTGGACACTTGCCCGTCCATCAGGTTCATCGCGGGGGAGCCGATAAAGCTGGCGACAAAGGCATTCGCCGGGCGATCGTAGATTTCGGTTGGCGAGCCAACCTGCTGCACCACACCGTTTTTCATGACAACGACGCGGTCGGCCAGGGTCATGGCCTCAATCTGGTCATGGGTCACATAGATTGTGGTTGCGGCGAGTTCGTGGCTCAGGTTCTTGATCTGTGCACGGGTGGATACCCGCAATTTGGCGTCAAGATTAGACAGTGGCTCGTCCATCAAAAAGACTTTGGGCTTGCGCACAATGGCACGCGCCAGGGCCACGCGCTGTCGTTGGCCGCCAGACAATTCAGCTGGTTTGCGGTGCAAGAACTCGCGCAGTTCAACGCGGTCTGCAGCCTGCATGACGCGCTCGTCATGTTCGGCTTCGGGAATGCCACGAACTTTTAGGGGAAAGCGGATGTTTTCGTAGACATCCATGTTCGGATAAAGCGCGTAGCTTTGGAACACCATTGCGACATCGCGATCTTTGGGCTCCAGATCATTGATGACATTTCCGTCGATCAGAATGTCGCCCTGGGTTACATCTTCCAGCCCGGCAATCATCCGCATGGTGGTTGTCTTGCCGCAGCCCGATGGCCCGAGCAGAACTAGAAATTCCTGATCTGCGATTGTCAGATTAAAATTATCAACACCGACAAAGGATCCCCAACGCTTACCTACGTTGCGCAATTGAATTTCGGCCATTGGTTCCCCCCGATGGAATCAGAATGCATACGCTTGCAAAGAACTAGCCGACAAAAGACGCATCACGCAAGAGTTTTTTGCATGCGTATGCAAAAATGCTGGTAAAAGAGGAGATCACCCTATATCTCTGTCACCAAAAATCGAACGTATCGGAAAAATTCATGGGTAACTTTCAGACAGAAAAACAGTTGGTACGCGATTTTTACGTGGCGCTTGAGAGCCCGGACGCGACACTGTTGCCGGAAACAATGCAGCGGTATTGCTCGGCAGATTTGAAATGGAGCGGCTTTCATCCGTTTGATGAAATCCAGGGGCCAGTGGCAGTGGCAGATCAATTTTGGACACCGCTTCGGCAAAGTCTGACAAGGCTTCAAAGGCGGATGGATATCTTTATGGCAGGCACCAACATGTTTGGCGCCGATGACGGAGTCTGGGTCAGCTCAACAGGGCACTTGATGGGGTTGTTTGATCAACCTTGGCTGGGGATACAGCCAACGGGAAAAATGGCATTCCTGCGCTACAGTGCGTTTCACAAGGTAGAGAATGGGCAAATTACTGAAACAGCTATGTATTTTGATATTCCGCACCTGATGATGCAAGCAGGGTTACAACCCTTTCCACCACAAACGGCGGCGCACTTGGTGCAACCAGGCCCCGCAACGCACGATGGCTTGATGTTTGATGCGCAACCTGTTGCAGAAGGGGAGAAAACCCTTGCATCGATCAACGCTATGATATCGGATTTGGGGCAATGGGACAGTGGCCTAACGCTAGAACAGGAGCTGGCTCAGACGTGGTGTGACGACATGATTTGGTGGGGGCCAGCCGGTATTGGCGCCACCTATACGATCGAGCGGTATGCAAAGCAGCACTCGGGCCCGTTTCGCGCTTCGTTTAGCGAAAGGTCAAAGACCAAACATGTCTGCAGAATCGCCGAGGGTCACTATGGCGGGTTCTTTGGTTGGCCAAATTTCACCGCTGTACCTTCAGGTGGCTTTATGGGGATGCCTGCGACGCAGAACTCAGGAGAGTTTCGGGTAATTGACATCTATCGTCGAGCCGGTGACAAACTGGCTGAAAACTGGATTTTTATCGATTTGTTGCATTTCTGGAAGCAGCAGGGTGTCGATATCCTTGCCCGGATGGCCCAAGTTCCCAGGACATGAGAACTTGGGTTTGAATGACTGATAAAACTAGCGGTGCCGCCAGCGCAGCATTTCACGGTCTCAAGGGCGTGAAATATTGTACATTCGATTTCTATTTCGAGGAGCCGTTCCTCGAACCAGAAATCGAATGATCAGTATGCGGTCTTTTCGGCGCTTTTGATCAAACCTGCCTTAGCAAGTGAAATCACAACTCGTGCAGTATTTTGAAACCCGCAAAAATACCCTGACTAGCCGCGACTGGAAGTCGAGATAGCGCTTATTGTCCCGGTCCCAGGGCCAACCGCCCGATGCGCCGGTGTTGATGCGGGGTTTACCGCTAAAGACAGCTATGGACAAACGTGTCCAATGATGGTTATTTTACAATAGACAGGGTTGTACAATAATCGGGCCGTTTTTTTACGTAAGTGCGCTATTGCCGAATTTCAGGAGAATTGTGATGAAGACACATTACCGAGCAGTCGTTATTGGGGGCGGCGTTGTCGGTGCTTCGGTATTGTATCACTTGGCGAAATTCGGCTGGTCTGACGTTTGCCTGATCGAGCGGTCAGTGTTGACCGCCGGGTCCAGCTGGCACGCTGCAGGCGGGTTCCATGCTCTGAATGCGGACCCGAATATTGCTTCCCTGCAGGCCTATACTATCGACCTGCTATCCGAGATCGAAAAAGAATCCGGACAATCGGTTGGCATGCACATGACGGGTGGCATGACGCTGGCTGGGACGCCGGACCGCTGGGAGTGGCTGCAGTCGGCCTATCGCACGTTCCAATCGATTGGCATTGACGATTGTCGCCTGGTCACGCCGCAAGAGGCAGGCGAACTGTGCCCGATCATGTCGACCGAAGGCATTCTGGGCGGTATGTGGGCCGATCGTGAGGGCTATGTCGATACCACCGGCACTGTACATGCCTATGCCGGGGCCGCCAAGAAACGCGGCGCTGAAGTGATCGAACATAACCGGGTTCTTGAACTGCATCAGGTCGAAGGTGGCTGGCAGGTGGTGACCGAAAAAGGAACAATCCACACCGAGCATGTTGTCAACGCTGCTGGTCTTTGGGCGAAGCAGGTGGGCCGCATGGCCGGGGTTGAGCTGCCGGTCTCGCCTCTGAACCACCATTATCTGATCTCTGACACTATCCCCGAGCTTGAAAAGCTGGATTTTGAGGTGCCAATGACCGTGGACCTAGAGGGGTTCACCTACATGCGGCAGGATCAAAAGGGCATCCTGTTGGGCATCTATGAGACGGACCATGAACACTGGATGATGGACGGTGCACCTTGGGAATACGGGTTCGAATTGCAGCAGGAAGACACCGACCGGATCGAAAAAGAACTGATCCTTGGGTTTGAACGCTATCCGGCCCTGCAAGATGTTGGGGTGAAAACCTGGGTCAATGGCGCCTTTACCTTTGCGCCGGATGGCAATCCTTTAGTTGGCCCGGTGCGCGGCAAGCCCGGCTACTGGTGTGCCTGTGGTGTGATGGCCGGCTTCCTTCAGGGCGGTGGTGTTGGCAAGTCGCTGGCGGAATGGATGATCCACGGCGAGCCTGAGGCAGATGTGTTTGGCATGGATGTGGCACGATTTGGTGACTACGCCCAGAACAAACGTTTCATCAAGGAAACCACTGGCCAGTTCTATACCCGCCGGTTTGTGATGACTTATCCCAACGAGCAGTTGCCCGCTGGGCGTGCGTTGAAAAAGGCTCCGGCCTATTCCGACATGACCGCTGCGGGCTGCCGGTGGGGCGCAAGCTGGGGGCTTGAGGTGCCCTTGTATTTTGCGCCAACCAAGGACTTCGTGGAAACGCCAACTCTCAAACGATCAAACGCCTTCGATATCGTCGCCGAAGAATGCAAGGCAGTGCGCGATGGCGTAGGGCTGCTCGATATCTCTGGCTTCTCGCGCTTTGAAGTGTCGGGCGCCGGGGCCGAGGCCTGGCTCGACACTATTATGGCATCGAAACTACCCAAACCCGGCCGCGCGCGGCTTGCCCCGATGTTGTCGGGCGAAGGTAAGATGAAGGGCGATCTGACCGTATTCAACTGGGGGGATGGTACCTGGTGGGTCATGGGCAGTTACTACCTGCGTGAATGGCACATGCGTTGGTATCAGGATCACATGGGTGATGATGTGGTGCTGCGTGACATTTCTGATGCCACAGTTGGGTTCAGCCTGTCGGGTCCCAACAGCCGCAAAGTACTGGAAAACCTGACAGATGGCCCCATTGCAGACCTACCCTTCATGGGATGCGGTGCCTTCGACATCGGTTTGATCCGCGCCAAAATTGGCCGGCTTTCGGTCACGGGTGAACTGGGTTACGAAATTCATTGCTCGGCAGTTGAGCATATTACGTTGCGCGAAATGCTGCTTGAAGCGGGTGCGGATCTGGACATCAAAGAGGTCGGCTTTAACGCATTGCTGAGCCTTCGCCTTGAAAAGAGCTTTGGTATTTGGAACGCTGAATTCACCCAAGGCTACACCGCCACGCAAACCGGTATGGACCGGTGGATTGATTGGGATAAGGGTGACTTTGTTGGGCGCGATGCAGCGATCAAGGAACGTGAAGCAGGTGGGCCGGGGCAGATCCTTGTCACCATCGAAGTTATGGCCTCGGATGCGGATGCCAGCGGCTATGAGCCGATCTGGAAAGACGGTACACGCGTCGGCTTTGTGACATCCGGTGGCTATGGTCACATCGTTGGTAAGTCACTGGCCATGGCCATGGTGGATAGAAATGTCGCCGCGGTAGGAACTGAACTGATGGTTCATATTGTCGGTGCCGAGCGGTCTGCCACGGTCATTGAAGCATCACCATATGACCCCACTGGCAAAGCAATGAGAGGCTGATCCATGACTGTAGAAAATCAAGGCGGCAGAAGCGGTCGGCGCCGTCGCGGCCGTGGGGCCGAGGCGTCCGCATCTTCAAAACGCAAAGTAAACTATCGCCAGTTGAAAAACCCGTTTCCGACGATGGACGTGTTCTCGACGGATCAAATTGCAAACATGCACGAAACAGCCCTTCGGATGCTCGAAGAGTTGGGGATGAAGGTGCTGCTGCCTGAGGCACGCAAAATCTATGCCAAGGCCGGCGCTCGTGTCGATGAAGCCAATGAAATGGTCTACATCGGGCGTGATATGATCGAGGCAGCACTGGAAACCGCGCCACGGTCCATCGAATGCCGGGCAGGTGCGCGCGACCGGGACATCGTGATGGAACTGGGTAACCTGGTGTTTCAAGCCGGGGCAGGGGCCCCTAATGCGACAGATTTGGAGCGCGGTCGGCGGCCTGGTTCCGGGCGAGATTACATCGAGTATCTGAAGCTAACCCATCATTTTGATGTGTTTCAGATGATATCACCTCAGGTTGAACCGCAGGATATCCCGACCCATCTGCGTCATTACTTCACAACCGAAGCGCAGATGACGCTGACGGACAAGTTCCCATTCATCTTTGCCCGGGGCACGCCGCAGGTGATGGATTGTTTTGAGATGATCCATGATTTCCGCGGGCTGTCGGATGATGCGTTTCAGGCCAATCCGCATTGTTACACCATCATCAACACCAATAGCCCGCGTACCCTGGATATCCCAATGGCGCAGGGGTTGATCGACTTCGCGCGTCATGGGCAGATGTCTATTATTACGCCCTTTACGCTGATGGGGGCCATGGCGCCGATCACAGTGGCGGGCGCGATTACGCTGAGCCATGCCGAGGTTCTAGCCTCAATTACATTGACGCAATTGGTGAACCCAGGCGCGCCAGTATGCTATGGCACCTTTACGTCGAATGTTGACATGAAGTCTGGCGCACCGGCCTTTGGTACGCCGTCGCATTTTCAGGCCTCGCTGGCCGCAGGTCAAATGGCGCGGTTCTTGGGCCTGCCATGGCGCTCGGCGGCGGGGTCAGCATCAAACTCGAACGATGTACAGGCCGCCAATGAAAACCAGATGGGCCTGTGGGGCTGTCTTATGGCTGGGGCGACGGTGGTCATCCACTCAGCGGGCTGGCTCGAAGGCGGGCTGAGTGTGTCTTATGAAAAGCTGGTCACTGACGCCGAAGTGTTGAACATGATTGCCGAGCTGTGCGCCGGGGCCAATGCCGGGCCGGACGAGATCGGCTATGACACTGCCATCAAAGAGGTTGACCCAAGCGGCCATTTCTTTGCGACCACCCAAACCATGGAACGGTATAACACCCAGTTCTATGAACCCGTGGTGCATGACTATGCCAACTTTGGCACTTGGGTCGAGCGAGGCTCTGAAGATGCCAACCAGCGCGCGACAAAAGTGTGGAAAGGAATTCTGGCTGCAGATAACCGTCCCAAAACCGATGGAACCCGGGTAGAAGCGCTGCAAAGCTATATCAAGAAACGCACCGCCGATGGGGGGGCGCCGCCGGAGAGTTGACATGGAAAAACGCGCAACCCCTTTGCTGCATCGTGATGATCCCGACAAGGATCCGTTGGTTGGTCATGTCAAAGTCACCCGTGAAGACTGGCTGAATGTGGCGCGCGACCTGCTGGTCAGTGATGGCGTGGCCGAGGTCAAGGTACTGGAACTAGGCGCGCGGCTGGAGGTCTCGCGCTCCAGTTTCTATGGGTATTTCAAGAATCGAAAACACCTGCTTGAAGCGATCTTGGATGATTGGGAAGAGCGAAGCACCAAGTCGATTGTCAGCAATTGTGGCTTGCCGGCTGAAAACATAACTGAGGCGGTTTGTAACTTTTTCATGTGCTTCATTGACCCAGAACTGTTTGATCAAGGCTTGGATTTTGCAGTGCGGGAATGGTCCCGTCGCGACGGAAATGTGCGCAGGCGGATCGACGGTGCGGATGCCGAACGGTTGGCAGCGGTCACAGCAATGTTCGAGCGACATGGATATTCTGCATATGACGCAGATGCGCGGGCGCGGATCTTGTACTTCATGCAGCTCGGCTATCATGCGCTGGAAGTCCGCGAGCCCATGCAGGTTCGCATTGACCGACTGGAGGGGTATTTGCGTGGGTTCACTGGGCAAGAGCCGGATCCAGATTTAGTGAAAGCTCAAATAGACTTATCCATTTTGGTTGAGGCTCGTCGGAGTGACTGTTAGGTAGTTTTGAAGTGGCTGTATTGATGCGCAGCGCGACTGAGACTGCTGCAGTCCAAAAATCACATCCAGTGACCTCGGCCCTCCAAAAAGATAACATAATAAACCTTACCCGAGCTTCTATTTGTAGCAGCAAAGCGATAATGTCACCCCTAAGCAAACCAGGAATGTCACTCTCTTGTTCAAACGAGCTGAGGGAGTTTGGACATGGGATGGGTGATGATGAGTGAGCGCGAGCTAAATC
>MAAC01009768.1_pt1 | contig 14462 bp, 17 predicted proteins | sample 1115981 | NCBI WGS metagenome assembly MAAC01 (sample SAMN04961126, study PRJNA320927) | seawater metagenome | isolation source: sample BD02T64 sea water enriched with oil for 64 days | place: USA:Gulf of Mexico | collected 2013-07-27 | reverse complement strand
AGTGGACTATGCCCATCAGAAATTGGAAGCCAGCCTTGAATCGTTTTATGATTGAGTTTGAAGACCGACTAACGGATTACATTTAACCAGGACAGTTACACAGAATTATTTACAGGCTCCCATTCGATTTTGTGATAAACCCTTTGCACATCATCCAGCTCGAAATCAATATCGCCAAAGCGGTCTTGCACAAGTGTTAGCCGGGCTGTCTCGGTAGTTTTTCCTGCTTTGTTGAATACAGGAACTGGCCCTACCCCGTTCTTGCAGGTAGGTATGACTAGGATATTAAAATTTTTCGCGCTACGGCTTTCGCCTTCTGCGCCGCACTGGCATCTCTCGTGACTTGCGCTAAAGCAACGGCTCCTTCATGGAGCAAGTTAATTTCTTCTGCGAGTTGTTCAGGATTAGCCAGGCCAGCGGCACGTATCAGCTCTTCAAAATAGGCGATGATCAGGCGCTTATGCAATATGACTTCTTGAAAAATTTGATTGGTATCATCGTATTCACCAGCGGCCTTTATAAACGGGCACCCGTAGAAAATTTTAGTACTAAACCAGGATTCCAAAAAATCAAAACTAGCGAACAATTGGCCAAGAGGGTCGGTGCTGGCGTCGGCCGAAAATTGTCTGAGATCTATTCGAAATTGCTCATCAATCTTTTGTAAGGCCGCTGCGATCAATAGTTCTTTGGTTTCAAAATGTCGATATAGGGTGGTCTTGGCAACCCCAGCTTCGGCAATAATGCTATCCACGCCCACAGCGTGGTAGCCATATCGATTGAACATTTCAATGGCCACATCGACCAGATGGCCTTTCTTTTCGGATCGTTTCATATTATTCCGCTGCAATAGATATAAAAAGAAACCGTATTGTAGTGTTTGAATACATACTTTGCCAGATATAAGTGCCTTCATACCTAAGGTCTCTTCTAGATTGTCATTATCAGTAATAAGTCACACCTCAAATTAATTGTAAACTTCTCTTGACTAACGATACAGATCGGTCTACATTTACCTCAATTCGATACAGACCTGTATCGATAAATCGAAGGAGAAGACCATGAACATCGTAAAAAATCTCGGTATGACACCCATCCTCTTGGCTGCCGCCATCTGTATAGCGCCTGCTTTTGCCGCCGATGAACATAACGTGGGGCCTGGCTTGACTGCCGTAGGTGCACCCTTGGGATTGCACGGAGTAGATCCTGTCGCATTCATTGACATTGGTAATCGTATCGCCGGATCTGCAGTATTTACGGCGACCTACGATGGTGTGGCTTATTATTTTTCGTCGAATAAAAATCTCTCGGCATTTGAGAAAAACCCGGAGCACTATGCGCCACAAAATGGCGGTTTCTGTACCTTTGGCGTTTCAGTTGGGAAGAAGTTTGACGGTAATCCTAATTACTCCTCTGTGGTCGATGGCAAGTTGTATGTGTTTTTAAACGAAGATATTTTCAAGCTGTATCAAAAAGACAAGTTGAGCACGATTAGCAAAGCGGCGGAACAGTGGGCAAAAGTTGAACATGTTGCGGCGACGGAACTGTAAAAATGGAACTATAAACATTTAGCTCGACCCATTTAGGAATCAACCCTATTTATATTCTAAGGAGATCGTCATGGAAACAACGTATTTTTATTTAGCACTTAGCGGAGCCCTCACCGTTCTTTTATGGGCGCCATATATTGTCTCTCGATTATTTGTGTGGGGGCTGCCTGACTTCTTGAAGAACTATCCCACAGGCTATCCAGAAGTCGAACCATCACCACCACTCTGGGCGCAACGGGCACAGCGGGCACACTTAAACATGGTGGAAACTATGCCTGCGTTTATCGCCGTCGTGTTAGCGGCCACCTATCTAGCGGCAGAATCTGCAGGCAGTACCATCGCCATGTGGGCACAGGTATTTTTCTTCGCTAGAGTCGCTCATGCCATCGTCTTTACGGCAGGCGTGCCTTACTTGCGAACACCAAGCTACCTTGTCTCCTGGCTGGCGGTGTTGATGATTGCAAGCCAGGCAATAATCTAGCCGGCGAAGTCTAAAGGCCCTGTTCTAGCAGGGCTTTTCTGCTGTCTGGTTCTATGAACTTGAGCTAACAGGTGATGAGTTGAATAGAAAAAATGGGGCCGTTCTTTTTGTGCCACATCAAGCAAGCTGTGGAAAAGCGTCGAATCAGTCTTTCGCTGCCCTCAAGGTAAACAAGCCTGAGCTCACCCTCTTTTAATACGTACGACTTTCATTACCTCAAAAGCGATGCCCGCAACCGTTTCCTGCTCTGGGTAGTAGGTCATATTCACGCGGGCACCCTTTAAGTTTTGGTAATTACCCTGGCGCTTAAATTTAAAGGGCACATCACAACCCTCTACCATGACGGTATGCAAGACCCACTCGCCCTGCTCTCGCTGAACGTGTGAGACCACCTTCATCAATTCCGAGTGGGTCAGGTTCTGGTTTTTTTCGACGAGTTTTTTCGGGTCTGATTGCATATTCAATAGTATCAATCGCTAGTGATTAGCTCAGCCTAAGCTAGGCTAGTTCGATATTGTGATAAACACGCTGCACATCATCCAGCTCATCGAGCATGGCTAAGAATCTTTCGAACAGCTCGACGTCATCACCGCTGAGTGCCTGGTAGGCCTGGGCCATAAACTGAATTTCATCCAGCTCGAAATCAATATCACCAAAGCTGTCTAGCAGGGTTTGCTTGGCCTTGAAGTAGTCGCTGGTGGCGGTAAATACCGATATTTTACCGGCGTCATTTTCGATATCGGTGATATCGACGTCTGCCTCCATCAAGGCTTCGAGTATCGCGTCTTCGTCATCGTGTTTGAAAACGAAGATGGCCAGATGGTCGAACATGTGGCTGACGCTGCCCTGGGTGCCAATTTTGCACTTGGTTTTGGTAAACGCCTGGCGCACATCACCGAAGGTGCGATTGGGGTTGTCGGTCAGGCATTCAATAATGGCCATGCTGCCACCGGGGCCGTAGCCCTCATAGCGTGCCGGCGAATAATCTTCACCCGCCCCGCCTTTGGCTTTTTCAATGGCCTTGTCGATAACATGGCCGGGGACCTGATCTTTTTTAGCCCGGTCGATTAAGCTGCGCAGCGTTAAATTACCGCTGGGGTCGGTGCCCCCCGATTTAGCGTTGACATAAATTTCACGACCGTAGCGGCTATACACCTTGGCCTTCATATCAGAGGTTTTGGCCATCGATTCTTTGCGATTCTGATACGCTCTGCCCATCTGACTACGTGCTCCGTGTTAGTAAAAACGGTGATTTTACGGGTAAGTGGCGCTTTAGGGAAACACTGCCGACAGCGATCTCAGTTCACCATGAATGCATCCCCAAGCCAGACAGACCGACTTGCGTGCTAGCGTAGAAGGCTCGCTGCTTAAGAATCTGAGCCCCCAGGACAATAGCGAGAATTATACGGCCAAGAAACCCAGCTTTGCCCAATTCAATATTGATCCTAAAGACTTACGGTACCGGGAAGTCGCCTACTCGTGCGTATTTGACTGTATTGAGCTACCCTATAATACTATTGATCGGCATCGGGCCAATCACCAGTAAAACCCAATGCTTAATAATAACAATATTGCGCAAAGCGCGCCTAAATCTCTACCTTCCGTTCACGGGTAATATCACTTTAATAAATAGCGAAAGAGGTATAGCAATGAGCCATCCAAAAAGAGCATCTGATACCCCCTATGCCGTTGAAATAGAAGCCGGGAAATCCTATTTCTGGTGTGCCTGTGGTGAAAGTCAATCGCAACCCTTTTGCGATGGTTCTCATAAAGGCACAGATTTCACGCCCTTAAAATATCAGGCCAAAGAATCTAAAAAGGTTTTCTTTTGTGGCTGTAAACAAACAGCCTCGCAACCCCTGTGCGATGGTAGCCATAAATAAATAGACAATAATTATCGATAGGGCGACCGCGTGGCTGTACAGTCAAAGCCTCTGTTTTAAGCCCTGAAAATGCCAGCAGCTAGCCCTACGTCCGACAGCGCTCGCCCTTAGTTTGAGCCTTGCACCTTTAAAAAAGGTGCAGAAGCTAGTCTGTGCGCGTAAAGCCACGGGGGTTTATCAAGCGCCGAAGCGCAAGGAGAGACTATGGAAGCCGAAGGCGGTATCAGCCTAACCAACAATCTTGTTTTCTGGCAGGGGATCATATTTGCCGTTCTCGTGGTTGCGCTAAAGCTTGTCTATTGTTTCGTTGGCTATCTGACAATAAAGCTAGGCGCCAACCTGTTGCGAGAGGGCGTGAAGGGGGAGTTCAAATTCAAAACAGAACTCCAGGGCATGAAGGCGGATCTTGCCAGCGCCTCACCCGGTCTCTTCTTTGCCTTCATTGGCGCTTTTATCATCGCTTATGCGCTATTTGTTGAGAAGCCTGTGGGCGCAGCCTTTGAGACTTCGCATACTATGACGACCCCAGATATCAAGGTGCCGGGAGAGTTGGAATGAAAACCGGGATATTATTAATACTCTTCTTCTATTTTGGGTTTCAAAGTGCAATAGCCAGTGAAGCGATGGCCAGGGGGAAATACACCGCGGGTCTCAGTGCCTACGATACCTATAAGGCCCTCAGCAATAAAGATTATGCTGCTGCCGTAGAATATTTATTACAGGCAGAAATATTGTTCAAAGAAAGTTTTCAGGCATGGCAGCATCCTCAAACAGCCTATTTTATTGCCATCGTCAATTATGAACTGCGAGACCATGAAGACATTACAGTATTTGCTCAAAGAGCCAAGTTGCTCCACCCTCCGAAAATCAACGCTAAATACCTACCAAGCATTGACGATCTCATCGATTACCCCCAAAGGCGGCAAGAAACACTTAATCGTTCGAAGCAACGAGCTAGAGCTGGGGCGATGCTAAAATCATATATCAGACCACCTAAATTTATTGTGCCTGAGAACAGCATTTAAGCTGAAAGTCTGCTTTGTGAAGACATCTCAAGCTAAAGCGAAAGTCCTGTAAACCCTCATTGTATAGAGCGAAATAGAAACTGGCCGCTGTATTTCAGGACCCATTTCTATTCCGCCCTCTACTTACAAGTCGGGCTTATCTGGGCAGTTGCCACTAATTAACAGCGGTAGGCCAATAGCCGGTGCAATGGGGATTAAGACCTGCCCCGCCGTTGCCCCCTCGGCCCAATATTTCGCCTGCAGTTCAACCAGTAAGCCCGAGGCCAGGGGGTAGTTGCAGAAGTCACTGGCAGTGTCTGGCCCTTGCTCGTCGTAGTCGGCCAGGGTGCTCAACGCGGTTTTCAGGGCCAGGCGATTAATGCGAATTTGCCGCTGTAACAAGCGTGGATCGGGCAAGCCCGGGTTAACACTGACCACCGGCTCACCAGCGGCTACGGCCATCACATCGGCGCGAATATCCTTGCTGATGCTCAGAGTCTCCCAACCCCCAGAGGCGATGCCCAGACCCACATATCCCCCTGATCCACCACCACTGACCACACCGGCACCCAGCTGTAGCTGAGAAAAGCGCCCCACTGAACCCTTAAACTTTTTGTCCGTGGCGCGCATCACGCTAACGCCGAGGTGCTGCACCAGGAGTTCTTCGGGGGAATCGATAGTGGCATTGGCAAAAATACTCAACAGGCGGCGCTCCGCCTTATTATCTGGCTGCAAACATTCTGCGGTGGGCAGTAGGCCCAGCACCTGGCCCGGGGCGATGCTGCCAAAGTCGAGCTCACAATCCGTTTTACTGAGGTCACCGTGGAGATCCAACATCACGTCGGGGCGAAAAGCTAACACCGCCGCCACCATCGCCTGGCTTTCTACGGGCCTGATGGGCTTGTCCAAATCCACATGGTGATAGCGATTGAGGTCATAGCCACGCCCGACGACACCGGCAAAATCGAGATCGGAATTAGCCGCAAACGCGCCGCCCGCCAGGGGGTCAACATTCTGCCGTATAAATGCGCAGTCACTGTCGATAATGGCGCCTATGGCGGGGTCGATGGTGCAGCGACGTGGATCAAACTCCCCACCGTCGGGATTGGCACGGGCAACAACCACTATATCGAGTCGCTCTAATATCTCTTCAACAGGCCTGACATTAGGCCGAGACAACCAGCGCAGCACCTTTAAAACCGCTTCGGTTGCCGCCGGTTCATTACCGTGCTGCTGGGTAATAATCAACACTCTCATGCCCTCGGGATTACCCAGACGAGCCGCCAGCAGGGCTCGACCCTGTGTCGAGTAACCGATATTCGCCGGCTCGCGATTACCTGCCTGGCCCTCAGCAACGGTGCAAATAACGGCATCGCGAATACTCGGTTGCCCCTGCTCACTGCCACAAACCCCGGTATTAATGTCCAGGGTCATATCGAGGGGGATATCAATATCAACCAGGCCCTGGTTATCACTATTTTTAATCAGGGGGCCAACCACAATCCGTCCCTGCGCCGCCTGCTCAATGCTGGCTAGGCGTCGCTGCAACTGGCGGTAGGTAGATAGTTGTTGCAGGGCATAAGGTGCATGTTCTACACCCCTGCCATGCTCGGCAATAGTGGGAGGACGATGTGAATGCTGGGAAGCGCTACAGGAAAGCGAGAACACAGAAACACCGAGAAAAAGTATATGGCGTGCAATCGTCAGCAGGGAGTTCATTTGAAAAAGCATCGTTTCATATCCTTATGATTTTGTGATGACGAGTCATTAAATACACAAAGGCAATGGATCACAAGTCGGCGCTGCTGGATAGAACAGGGGGGATTAAACTCGATGTTGGGCCTGTGGATAACAAGGCTACAACCGAGGCATAAATCGCTGAAAGTTTGAATTTAAGTAAAGCGACACAATTTACCCTTCACAGACAGGGAGCAATGCCTTTATCATCCACCAAAGATTAATAAGGTGATCTCAATGACGGTAAGCATTAATTTTATTGACGAGGGTCGGGACGTAGAAATTCTGGCCAGTGATATTGTCTACGGTCATGAAGTCATTGCCGCGAACCAAGAAATCGCCGACTCGAAAGAATTAGCCGGCTTGAAGTTTCATATCATCGACAAGTCAAACTGCACTGAATACCACGTATCCTCGTCTGATATCTTTGAAATATCAAAATATGACAGGATTTTTATGCAGTACAATCCCAATATTGTCATGGCAATTATTGAATCGAAATCTTTACGCTACAGCCTGTCAATCCTATGGCAGTGCATTGTTAATAGACAGAACCTTAAAAACAAAAGTTTTATCGATCGGGCCTCCGCACTAAGATGGATTGAAAATCAAATATCGGCTTAATACGGCGGCCTTAGCCTCGTGTGATTACAAGGAGAATACGAGGGCCAGCACAAGCCTAATAGCCCCTTAACTAATGACCCAACTACCGAGCTACCAACTAAACTATTACCTATAACCTCTACCTTTTCGAAATAAGCGCAGAGCTCATCACCTTGCAACTTGCTCATTGTAGAAGTGCACATCCTGCTGAGGAAAGGGAATAGAGATGCCCTCTCGGTCAAAACGCAGTTTAACTTCACGGGTAATATCCCAGTACACATCCCAATAATCACTGGTCTTGACCCAGGGCCGCACCACAAAATTAACCGATGAGTCACCCAGGGTATGTAGCCTGATATTGGTCTCAGGCTTTTTCAGTACCAGCTCGTGACTACTGACAACATCGGCAAGGACTCTTTCGGCTTTTTCAATGTCATCGCCATAACCAATGCCGAATTCCAGGTCGACACGGCGTACCTTCTGCGCCGTAACATTCTTGATAACATCCCCCCATATTTTACTATTGGGCACCACCAGGGTCTGGTTATCGAAGGTGGTAATCGTTGTCGACACCAGGTTCATTTTATTCACCAGACCGGATGCCCCCGTGACCTCGACAAAATCGTTCACATCGTAGGGGCGATAGATAAGAATCATCGCGCCGGCGGCAAAATTACCGAGGGTGTCCTGCAGGGCAAAACCGATCACAAAGCCAGCGACACCTAAGCCGGCCAACATCGGCGCGATGGATATGCCAAGCTGAGACAAAGCCAATAATATACCCACTATCATGACCAACCCGCCAGAGGTGGAGACAAAAATATCTTTGAGTAACTCCGACAGATCCAGTGATGAACGATCACAGCCCGCTCGTACGATACGCTTGGTAATGCGTGAAAACATTCGCGCCAGAACTATCACCACGACAAAAAACAATATACGGAAAAACATATCCGGACCGCTGTCTGCCAACACCCCTTTCAGTGAGGCCAGGCTATCTTTCAGGACAGTCCCAAAAGCCTCTCGTGAAAAAAAACTTACCGAGAGGTTTTCAGACTGCGTGAGCATGATGGCCTTGTAATGAGAGCTATCCAGCTCGAGACGATCGAGTACCAAAATAATACTTTCAAGCCTGTTTAAGCTCAGAGTATGACTGGCAGCAATATCTTTTAAGGTCGCGTCAATATCAGTGTTCGTTGAATCCAGTTTTGAGCGAGACTGCACTTCTTTTAATAATGCATGACTTGCCTCAATACGCCCCATAATGATCTCGGCGTACAGATAGAGGTCAGGCCTAATTACCTCGAGTATCCCATCTGTGCTCAAACCCAGGGTTTTTCGGCTATCAAGATGATCGGCCAAGGCCTGGTAATACAGCACATGAATGCTACCAAGAGAGTCACTATAAGCTTGCTGCGCTATCAGTGAACCAGCACTGAGATTATCAAGCCCGACATTGGCCGCGATAATTCGCTGACGTACCTCAGTAATGCGAGCCAGGAGAGCCTCAGCAATGGCGGCACTCAATTTTTTTAAGGACGCTTGTGTTTCACCCCTTAAGGGCAAGTTCTCAGGTAAATTAAGGGTCTCCGCCACCAGAGCATCAAATTCGGCCAGAAGATTAAAGCTTCGCTGATCACGTCTAAAGATTAAGGCTTTTTTATTGGCTTCATCGATATTAATCAGTTGTTTATCGAGCACATTAAGATTCGCAATATCCGTGTTTAGCCCCTCAAGTTGAAGTGCTATTGCCGCCACTGCTGCTTCATCATCATTTGCCGCGATGGTATAACTTGAGAAAAAGCCTGAGATTAACAGGCCCATAATAATTCCTTTTAGGGCTCTCACATACTGCTCCATTCAATAATGTTTAAATCTTCCTGTCGGCCATTATGCGCCTCTTATTAGGCCGGCGACAAATATAAGAATGACTTATTTAAAAAATAGCAATTTTACTGCCAGGGCCAGTGTCACCACCACAATCAAGGGCTGAATCAACACCACCCCACGGCGAATCACCATGTTCGAGCCGATGCGGGCACCGATAATTTGCGCGACTGACATGCACAGGGCCAGCTCCCAAAGCACATCACCGCGCAGGGCAAATAACAGCGCGGAGCTGCCATTGACCAGTAAAATCATCACCTTGGTTTGCGCCGTAGCTTTACGTAAGTTATAGCCACAGAGCCAGACAAAGAGAAAAGGCAGGATCGAGCCCATCCCGGGGCCAAAGAAGCCACCGTAAAAACCCATGGGTAAAGCCGCCAGCAAAGCGAATTGGATTGAACTCAGGCGCGGTGCAGTGCTGTGATCGGCGACCCGAGGTGAAAACAAAAAATAGACGGCAATAACGATCAACAATACAGGGATTAACTGCAGTAATACCTCATTGCCAATACGCTGTACGGTCAGGGTGCCGCAAATGGCGCCGATAAAGGCAAGGCCCAGCGACCAGCGTATTTCGTAGAGGTGTAAGTGCCCCTTGCGATAGAAGTTCCAGCTTGAAGACAGGGAGCCGAGGGAGCTTTGCAATTTATTGGTAGCCAGAGCGTTAATCGGTGGCAAGCCGGCCCAGAGTAAAACCGGCAGGGTCAACAGCCCCCCGGCACCGGCAATGGATGAAATGAAGCCGGCAACAAAGGCCACGAGGGTGAGTGTGGCGATTAGCAGCGGGGATAATTCGATCAAACGGGGCTACTCATAGATTGTCACTCAAAAGACAATTTTATCACCTGAGCCTAGTCTTCATTAATAAAAATGAAAATGAGGGAATCAAAAGGCAGGCTGGTTCGTCTTACTTTTTGCAGGCACAGCAAGCTGCCCAAACTAATATGAGGATAGAAGGATGAGCACCAGCAATACATTATTAGCAGCAACCGTCGCCAGTCTGGTGACCTTAGGCTTAAGTAGCACCGCCCTGGCGGTGCCAAACCAACCCGAATCCTGGGAGAAATGCGCGGGCATTGCCAAAGCGGGTAAAAATGATTGCGGCGCCCTCGATGGCAGTCACGGCTGTTCGGGGCAATCCACTGTCGATAATCGGGACAGTGAATGGGTCTATGTGCCCCAGGGTAGCTGTGAAAAAATTAGCGGTGGCATTATTGCTGCGGTTAAACTCGCAAAAGTACCCGCAAAATAACCCGCGAAAAAATAAGCGTCTTTAGCTGACAACAGGCCAGCCGAAATGATCGCAGGCACGGGCATTAGTTTTCGCAGTCGCCATTGGCGTGCAATGATGGCCAGCAAGCCCGCTCTTCCCTGGCTGGAAGTGCTGGCCGATAATTTTATGGGCGCGGGTGGTATGCCTGGCTATCAACTCGAGACTCTCGCCGAACACTACCCACTCACCCTGCATAGTGTCGGTTTATCTATCGCTGGTTGCGAGCCACTGGATAGGGCTTACCTAGCCCAGTTAAAGGCCCTGAAGAAGCGCAGCGGGGCGACCTGGCTGTCTGATCATTTATGCTTCACCCATGCTCAGGGGCGTTATAGCCACGACCTACTGCCAATACCTTATACGCAAGAGAGCTTGAAGTACGTGGCGGAAAGGCTGAATAGAGTGCAAGATTATTTTGGAGAAGCCATTTTAATCGAAAACCCCTCCTCTTATCTCGACTGCAAGACGAACAAATTTTCCGAGGCCGAATTTTTATACCAACTCGTCAAGGCCACGAACTGCAAACTGCTCCTCGATGTGAATAACATTTACCTCAGTCAATACAATCGCCAACAGGCTTGTCAGGACTACCTTCAACATGTGCCCTGGGAAAGTGTTGCAGAAATTCACCTCGCTGGCTTTGAGCAACGAAACTTTAGCCAACGAAGCCATGCTGACAGCCACTTTTTAATTGATGCCCATAATAATCCCGTATCGGAGCCAGTCTGGCAGCTATTTCAAGAGGTATTGAAGAGACTACCCACCGTGCCCGCTCTGGTTGAATGGGATAATGAGCTGCCAGCCCTTGAACAACTTATCGCTGAACAACAAAAGGCCGAAGGTATTCGCCAGCAGCTTATGGCACGAGAAGAAAGTCCCGTTGTTCGAAACTACTCGGTGCCTAGGCCGAAAGTAAATAGAGCGGCCGCAAGGAAAATCCCAGGCCACCTTAAACACTGGCAACAACAGTTCGTAGCAGCGATTTATGGCGACTCAATGGCCAGTACAGCAATCACAGAACAAATAAGTGAGCAGCCAAAAATCGCCAAGGAAACGGCCCTGAGTATTTATCAAAACAATTGTCGGGCAACTCTCATCAGTGCATTGGAGCAGTGCTATAAGGTCTGCCGCCAACTCATTGGCAACGCGGCCTTTCGTCAGCAGGCCGCCAGCTATGTTGACGCTCACCCCTCAACAAGCCAGGACCTGAATCAATACGGAGGACGTTTCCCATCGTATTTATCGGCCCTTATCGACCAGCAAGCCGCCCACTCTACGCTGCCCTATCTGGGCGACATGGCCCGCTATGAAGATCACTACCAGAGCGTTTATTATACTCCGAACGCCCCTGACAACGATTTGCCCTGCTCCCCCGATGTTAAGCCCGACTTATTGTTCGTCGCTCTCAATCAGCACTGTCGTCTTTTCACATCGCTCTATCCTGTTAGTGAAATATGGCACTGTCATGATGAGGGAAGGATTGAACAACTGACATTACTGAACAGCGGGGAGAGAGAATATTGTCTCCTCTATAGAAACCATGAACTGCAGACAATCTCTGCGGTATTAGATAAGCAGCAGTTTTCGCTCTTGCAAGAGCTTAGTGATAAAGCAATAACATTAAGTGAATTTGTCGCAGGTGCTGAAACTCGAGCCCTTGAACTGGACACCTTACTGCCCCAGTGGATCAGCTCTGGCTGGTTATCACTCAACGAGCAATTACCTGCTAAGCTTGAAATACAAGCAATGTGTGCAGAAACGGGAACCTAGGCAATATGGAATTTGACCGCCCTCGCCTCAACCGCTTTTATCAATATTGTTTTGCCCTGACACGCCACGAGCAAGACGCCTACGACCTGCTACAGGGTGCTATCGAAAAACTTCTCAAACAATCGGCAAAGCACACCGAGACCGGTGATGCCTACCTCTATCGGATTATTCGCAACACATTTATTGATCACTACCGACGCCAGCAGCGCTTCGAGCACGAAGCCTTTGACGAAGAGCAACACAGTGTCGATTTCGATATTGCCACCCTGGAAAGCATGACCGTCAATAGTCAGCACATAAACCGACTAATGGCAGAAATCAGCACCACAGAGCGGGAAATACTCTTTCTCTGGGCTGTCGAGGAATACACCACCCAGGAAGTGGCTGATTTATTAAACATTCCAAAAGGCACTGTGCTGTCGCGCATTTTTCGTCTGCGTAAAAAGCTGCAGAATTTTGACGATAGCAATAACAATGTCAGGGGAGGCATCGCACTATGAGACTCAAATTAAAACAGGGTATTCAACAATTTTATAGCGAGCAACAACTCGACGATAAACAGTTTGAGCAATTAAATTGTGTAATACGCGAAGGAAACATCGAACCACAAAATCAGCCTGGCAAAAACAACAATGATGGTAAGCGGTCATTTTGGCGGCGACAAATACCTGCACGCTTCAGGGTGCAGGGCTCTATTGCCGCTGCCGTTGCCTGTATCAGTCTGGCTTTACTCATCTCTTTTACGCTGACGCCCAATAGCGCGAATGTTCAGGATGTCGCGGCCGAGGTGGCCAGTAATCATCGTCACTTAAAGCCCTTAACCCTTCAGTCCAGTTCCTATCCGCAGCTGCGATTATTTTTCTCTGACTTGAACTTTCAACTTAAGCCTTCAAACTTGCTGGACAAGCAACGTTGGAAATTACTCGGAGGCCGCTATTGTTCCATCAATGGTATAAAAGCCGCCCAACTGCGCCTGCTCGACACTGAAGATAATAGTGTGCAAACGTTTTATCAGCTTGAACATAAAACCAGCTATTTTGAGAATATTCCTAATATAAGTCATAACGAATTACCACTCTCCGTTTCTATTGATGGCGTCCCCGTCGAGGTCTGGTCGGAAGGCGGTATTCTCTATTCCCTCACACACTCACCGGATTAATAACAAACCCTGCAGCCAATTGTGCTCATCCTGGTGGCCCTGTAGGATGGCCACAGAAAAATTCTAAGGGGCTCAAACAATGAGCTTTCAATTTCTAAAACTCTTAAGGGAGAACTATTTTGGCTATTAATTATGAAGGGCGCGTTGCCGTCATCACTGGTGCCGGGGCTGGTCTGGGTCGCAGTCACGCACTGTTTTTAGCAAAACACGGTGCCAAGGTTGTTGTTAATGATCTCGGTGGTACGGTCGAAGGTAAAGGCGGCTCCAATTCTGCCGCCGACACTGTGGTTAAAGAAATTCGCGATGCCGGTGGTATTGCCGTGGCTAACTACGACTCTGTTGCCGATGAGAAAAGCGCGAAAAACATTATTCAAACCGCACTCACTGAATACGGCCAGATCGATATTCTGGTGAATAACGCCGGCAACAATATCGAAGACAGCTTTCGAAAAATGTCGATGGATGATTTTCGTGCCGTTGTCGACGTGCACTTAATGGGCGCGGTTTACTGTACACAAGCCGCCTGGCAGCCAATGATAGACTGCGGCTATGGCCGCGTCATTATGACCACCTCAGCGGCTGGTTTGTACGGTGGCCACGGTTTGAGTAACTATGCCGCCGCAAAAATCGCCATGGTGGGCCTGATGAATTCACTGGTGCTTGAAGGCCGCAAACGTGGCATTACCGTTAACTCTATCGCACCCATGGCGATGACCCGCATGTCGAAAGATGCGATGGATGATAAAACCGGGCCTTTATTAAAGCCTGAGTTTGTCACCTCCATTGTGGCTTTACTGGCCTCTGAAGACCACAAAGGTAGCGGTGACATTATCGCCACGGGCGCCGGCTACTACTCTAAAATAGGCATTGTCGAAGGTGCCGGTGTCTACTTTGATTCTGACGTACCACCCTCCCCCGACGCCATTGCCGAGCGCTTTGATGAAGTTTGCGATCTCAGTGCTGCCCGTCCCTTTCCCGATGCTTTCGCAGCGGTAGCGGATGCGATGCGCAATGTGCTGCGTAATTTAAAGAACAAATAATTTTAAACAGACATAAAAAAACCGGAGATATTCTCTCCGGTTTTTTTATGTCTAAGGAATCATCGAATGCTAGGGCGAACC
>MAAC01017046.1_pt1 | contig 14479 bp, 16 predicted proteins | sample 1115981 | NCBI WGS metagenome assembly MAAC01 (sample SAMN04961126, study PRJNA320927) | seawater metagenome | isolation source: sample BD02T64 sea water enriched with oil for 64 days | place: USA:Gulf of Mexico | collected 2013-07-27 | reverse complement strand
AAATTTTAAACACCCTGAATTGTCTACCGAATGGAGGCAATATCGTTTAAACGCCATTACAAGTTTGGTTAATGAAATAATTGACATTGCACATACTAAAGATCAAAAGGTAACAGCAGCAGTATTCCCATTTCCTGAAATGTCTAGACAAATGGTAAGGCAAGCATGGAATGACTGGAACTTAGACTCGGCATACCCCATGTTGTATCAAAATTTCTATAGGGAAAACATCAATTGGATTGGTTTTGCCACCAAACAAGGAGTTTCTGATGTTGATTTCCCCATTATTTCTGGATTGTATGCGCCAGCTTTAAGAGCTGCAAAAGACTTGGAGAAAGCCATTACTATTGCCAAAGAAAATGGTGCAAAAGGGATTTCAATTTTCACAGCAGACAACTTAACAAAAGAACAACAAGCTGTATTTGTGAAGATGAAAAACGAGTTATAATTGTAACTTTCACATTCATATCCCTACTAATAGTTATCGCTTAAAATTAATTATTATGGGATTTGGAGGTTCGGCGGCTGCAATGGTTGCAAGTATAAAAAATAACAAACGGATTAGACCTAGTGCTTTTAAAAAATTAAAAGGATATGGTAATGGTGGTTATAAAAAAGGGGCCATAGATAAAAAAGCAAGTCCTAAATTATTAAAAGAGATTAGAGAAAAAACCATAAAGGAAAATAAAAAAAGCTTGCTTAAAAAAGCAATCTTTCTGTCAGTTATTATATTGACCTCCTTTTTAATTTTATGGTTTAGTTAAATCTACCTTTTAATCTCTAACGGTTTCGTAAAATAATGTGACCAAGCTAAAAATCTTTCTTATTTTTACAGGATAATCTATCTGTATGAATAAAAAAGTAATCTTACTAATATTAGATGGTTGGGGAATTACACAAGACCCTAAAGTATCTGCTATATACAATGCCAAAACACCTTATATAAACTCCTTGTATAACGATTTTCCTCATGCAAATTTACGTACTGACGGAAAGCATGTTGGCTTGCCAGAAGGGCAAATGGGCAATTCTGAAGTTGGCCATATGAATTTAGGAGCTGGTAGAATTGTATATCAAAACTTAGCAAGAATAAACAAAGCCGTTTCTGAAAATACTTTAGCAGAAGAAAAAAACCTAATTGCAGCTTTTGATTATGCCAAAAAGCACGGCAAGAATGTACATTTTTTAGGATTGGTTTCTAATGGCGGAATTCATTCGCACATTAACCACCTTAAAGGCTTATTAAAAGCGGCCAATGATAACAAGGTAGAAAATGTATTTTTGCATGCATTTACAGATGGTAGAGACTGTGATCCTAAATCGGGTAAATTCTTCATCAATGACATTGAAAGCACCCTAAAAGAAACGAATGGCACCTTAGCATCAGTCACGGGAAGGTATTATGCAATGGATAGGGATAACCGTTGGGAAAGAATTCAATTCGCTTATGATGCTTTGACAAATGGAATTGGAAATAAATCTTCAAATGCAACAGATAGCATTCAACAAAGTTATGATGCTGGTGTCACAGACGAATTTATTAAACCCATTATTATGGTTGATGAAAATCAGCAACCAAAAGGAACCATTCAGAAAGACGATGTTGTTATTTATTTTAATTTCAGAACAGATAGAGGACGACAATTAACCAACGCATTGAGTCAAAAAGATTTCCCTGAATTGAACATGAAAAAGATGCCGTTGTATTTTGTTACCATGACAAATTACGACGAGACATTTAAAAATATCCATATTATTTACAATTCTAATAACATTGAAAATACCTTAGGAGAGGTATTGGAAACTGCGGGTAAAAAGCAAATTAGAATCGCAGAAACCGAAAAATACCCGCATGTAACTTTTTTCTTTTCTGGAGGAAGAGAGCAAGAATTTAAGGGCGAAAAAAGATTATTATGCCCATCTCCAAAGGTGGCGACCTACGATTTAAAACCAGAGATGAGTGCCTATGAAATTAGAGATGCAATCATTCCTGAACTAGAGGATGGCGCTGTTGATTTTGTTTGCTTAAATTTTGCAAATGGAGATATGGTTGGACATACTGGAGATTTTGAAGCCGCTGTAAATGCCTGTGAAGCCGTAGACATTGTTACAAAAGATGTGGTAACAGTTGCTTTAGATAATGAGTATACAACCCTTTTAATAGCAGACCATGGAAATTGTGAAACCATGATGAACCCAGATGGAACTCCGCATACAGCACATACTACAAATCCAGTTCCTTTCATTTTAATTGATAAAGAAATAAAATCAATAAAAAATGGTATCTTAGGCGATATTGCTCCTACAATTTTAAAATTAATGGGAGTAGATCAACCTTTAGAAATGAGTCAAAAACCATTAGTTTAACAATACCTATGAAAAAAATATTATTACTATTTGTTTTAACAATAACCGTTAGTTGTACTGCACAACAAAAGAACGCCACAAAAAATGCGTCTGGAGATTTAATTGGAATTACTGCTCGAACAGATTTTGATCAACAGCCATATACAAATTGGTTTAATAACTATTACACAACCTACAATGTAGATCAACAAACAGCAAAAAAACTAAAAAAGGCATTAAAAAATGTTACCATAAAAGCATTTATGGGAACGTGGTGTGGCGATAGTAAAAGAGAAACTCCTCGATTTTATAAAATTTTAGAAGCAGCTAAATTTGACTTAGAAAACCTTGAAATGATTACTGTGAATAGAGGAAAAAAAACACCAGACAATTTGCAAAAGGGGTTGAATATTTTTAGAGTACCTACTTTTATTTTTTACAAAGATGGAAAAGAAATTGGGCGTTATGTTGAATATCCACGAGTTTCATTAGAAAAGGACATGCTGCAAATAGTAACCGGAAAAAAGTACAAACATTCGTACGATCATTCTAAATAAAATATGATACCAAAAGACCATTTAATTATTGCCATCGATTTTGACGGAACTATTGTAGAAGATGGGTATCCTAAAATTGGAAAACCAATGATTTTTGCTTTTGAAACCATAAAAAAACTACAAGAAGATGGCCATCGATTAATACTTTGGACATATAGAAGTGGTCGGAAATTACAAGAAGCCGTTGACTTTTGCAAAGAAAAAGGCATTGAGTTTTATGCCGTAAACAAAAATTATCCTGAAGAAGAATTTGACGGAAAAATAAGTCGAAAAATTCATGCAGATTTATTTATTGATGACAGGAATATTGGTGGGTTTCTAGGTTGGACGGAAATCTATAAACTCATTTTCAACTACGAGCCAGAAGGACCTAAAAAGAGAGGTTTTTTCTCTCGATTTAAATAATTCTGACGCGTATCTTTTTAGTTATTTTATTCCATCAAAATAGCTTTTTGCAATACTTTCTCTAAAGTCTGGATGCGCAATATTTACCAATTCTTTTACACGCTGTTTGATTGTTTTACCATACAAATTCGCAATACCAAATTCTGTAACAATGTATTGAACATGTGCTCTTGTTGTCACAACTCCAGCACCTAACTTTAAAAAGGGCACAATTCTACTAATCCCTTTGTTGGTAACTGATGGTAGGGCAATGATTGCTTTTCCTCCTTCACTTAACGACGCCCCTCTTATAAAATCCATTTGACCCCCAACCCCAGAATACATATTCGTCCCAATCGAATCTGCACAAACTTGTCCAGTTACATCAACTTCTATCGCCGAATTTATAGCCACCATTTTAGGATTCTGTTTTATAATCGAACCATCATTGGTGTAATTTGAAGCTCTCATTTCAATAAATGGATTATCGTCAACATAATCATATAATTTTTGAGAACCAATAAGGAATGTAGCCAAAGCTCTACCTCTATTTACTTTTTTATAATTTCCATTAATCACATCTTTTAAGATTAAATCAATCACCCCATCAGAAAACATTTCTGTGTGCAATCCTAAATCTTTATGATTTCCTAATCTTGATAGCACAGCATTTGGAATGCTACCAATTCCCATTTGCAATGTGCTTCTATCTTCAATTAAGCTCGCAACATGGTTTCCAATCTTATTTTCTATTTCTGAAGGAGGCAAAACTGCATGCCCCGGCAATCTATCATCGCAATCTACAAAAGCGTCAATTTCTGACACATGAATGATTCCTGCACCAAATGTTCTAGGCATCTTTTTATTTACTTGTGCAATTACATATTTTGCATTTTCAATTGCCGCTAAGGTTGCTTCTACAGAAACTCCTAAAGAACAATATCCGTGTTTATCTGGTATAGAAACATGAACCAGCGCTACATCTATATCTATTATATTACGTTTAAATAAGGTAGGCAACTCACTTAAAAAAACCGGCGTATATGAGCCGTTTCCTGCTTTTAAGGTATGACGTACATTCTTTCCAATAAAAAAGGAATTTACATGAAAACTATTTCTTAACGCTGGATTTGAATAAGGTGCGTCTCCTTCTGTATGTAAATGACAAACCTCTACATTTTTCAATTCTTCATGTCTTGCAGACATGGCATTTATTAATTGTTGAGGAGCAGCTGCAGCCGCTTGAATATAAACTCTGTCGTTAGATTTAATGACTTTTACTGCTTCTTCTGCTGTTACAGGTGTGTACATAATTTTTGGTTTTAATAACAGGACAAAATTAGGTACAGAAAAGTTTGTAAAAGCTGCTAAATATCATGTTTTTAATAAAAAATGAAGTAAATAATCAATCCCATTAATCATCACAAAAAATTCTTTTTTTTAAAGTATATTTGCGCTTTAATTTCACATACTATGATTCAAATTAAAACCTTAGAAGAAATAGAAATTATGCGCGAAAGTGCTTTAATAGTTTCTAAAACTTTAGGAATACTTGCCAAAGAAGTTAAACCTGGTGTTACGACATTACAGTTAGACAAAATTGCTGAAGAATATATTCGTTCTGAAGGAGCAGTTCCAGGATTTTTAGGGCTATACGATTTCCCAAACACATTATGCATGAGTCCAAATGCACAGGTTGTACATGGATTTCCAACTAACGAACCTTTGATTGAAGGTGATATCATCTCAATTGATTGTGGAGCTTTAAAAAATGGTTTTTATGGAGATCATGCTTATACTTTTGAAGTAGGAGAAATTGCACCAGAAACTAAAAAACTACTGGATGTAACGAAGCAAAGTTTATACGAAGGTATTAGAGAGTTGAAAGCTGGAAACAGAGTTGGGGATGTCGGTTTCGCTATTCAAAACTATGCAGAAAAACATGGTTACGGAGTGGTAAGGGAATTAGTAGGGCATGGCTTAGGAAAAGTGATGCATGAAGATCCAGAAATGCCTAACTACGGAAAAAGAGGAAGAGGTAAAAAGTTTGTGAACGGAATGGTTGTTGCAATTGAGCCAATGATTAACATGGGAACTCATAAAATAAATCATTTAAAAGATGGTTGGACTATTTTAACTAGAGATGGTAAACCAAGTGCACATTTTGAACATGATGTTGCAATTGTAGACGGAAAACCAGAATTACTATCTACATTTAATTATATCTATGAAGCGTTAGGAATTACATCTGACGAAGAAAAAGAATTTAGACAAAAAGAATTTGTACTATAATGAAGGTTCAAATTTCTGACATCCCATCCAAAGAAATTCTACCTGGTTTTATAGCTAGATTTGTTCACACAGAAAACAATACTGTTGGCTTTGTTGAAATTACTGCTGGTTCAGAATTACCAGAACACGCACATTTTCACACACAAACAACACAGGTTACAGAAGGGGAATTACAACTTACAATAAACGGGGAAACCGCTATATACAAACCAGGAATGATAGCTGTTATCCCTTCTAATATTCCACATTCTGCAAAAGCATTGACTGATTGTAAAGTAACTGATATCTTTTCTCCCACAAGAGAAGATTACAAATAACTGGCATTTGAAAACGATCTTTAAATTTTTCCTGAATCTATTTCCAAGACCGCTACTAATAAAATTAAGCTATTTAGTACGACCTTTAATAGCGTTTTCATTAAAAGGAAATACATTTACGGATCCAATAGATGGTAAAAGTTTTCGTAAATTTTTACCATATGGCTATGGAAAACAAAGAGAAAATGCATTATCTCCTAGTACACTCTCTTTAGAAAGACACCGATTGCTTTGGCTGTATTTAAAAGAGCAAACAGATTTTTTTACTGCAAAAAAAACAGTTTTACACATGGCTCCTGAGCAGTGTTTTTTACCTATTTTCAAAAAACAATCAAACCTTGAATATACCACGGCAGATTTGTATTCTCCAATTGCAGATGTCAAAGCAGACATTTGCGACTTACCTTTTGATGACAATTCTTTTGATGTTGTTTTCTGCAATCACGTATTAGAGCACATACCTGACGATACAAAAGCAATGCAAGAGTTATATCGAGTTTTAAAACCTGGAGGAATGGGGATCTTTCAAATTCCGCAAGACTTATCTAGAGCAACAACCTTTGAAGATAATTCTATTACAGACCAGAAAGAGCGCGCACAAATATTTGGGCAATACGATCATGTACGAGTTTATGGTAGAGATTACTTTAACAAGCTACGCTCCATAGGTTTTACAGTAGATGAAGTAGATTACACACAAAAAATCACGCCAGAAATGCTGAAGCGCTTTTGTTTATCAAAAGGCGAAATATTGCCTGTATGCTTTAAGTAACTTACGGGTGCTTTCTTAAAAAATCTTCTAAGAATTCTAATTTCTCAGTACCAAGAATTATATAATTATACCCATCAATTTTTTGATGAATTTGAAAGCCTCCTTTTTCTAGGGATACAATTTTAGAATTCCCTCTATACAAACCGGTTTCATTTTTTGGCTCAGCAACTTTAGTTCCGTTTTGGTTTACCCAATAGGATTCATCCGAATTTATAACATGATATTTAGCATTGTGAAAAACACCAATTCCTTGGTAATTATTCGTTTTTAAAACGGTGCCATCTAAACTACATAAAAAACCATGTAGGGAATAATCTTGTTTGTATAAAATATACACTCCACCACCCAAATGCCCTCCAAAACTGAACCATTCTTTGCCCAACTTTACTTGACCTTCTTTGTTATACTTATCAATTTTATCTGCTTTTCTTAATTCTTTAAACAACGCTCTTTCATCCACTATTTTAGCAAATTTCTTTGTATTAACATTATAGATGTATGCCTTCAAAGAATTATTTGGATAGGTAACAATAGTTCCATTTCCTCTTGGCATCATTACATTTCCATAGTGAGTAGACAAGGTGTTAAACTCTGAAATGCCAGGTAAAAGAACCCCAGATTTTGTATGCGTGTCATAACTAAAAATTTTCGTTGGCTCTTTTTCTTTATCTAACAACAAAATGAATCCATCATACCTTTTAACAGCTGTGTAGGTATCAGCCGTCACAATCACATTCCCCAAATGGTCCATAATTCCGACAAAGGCTCCGTTGTTAAAAATAGAAACATTGTTTTTATTAAAACCACCAATACCGGTGATATCTAACGTCAATGAAGCGGCTTTTTTCTGCCAAACAGTTTTTAAAGAGTCAATTCTTCTTGCTTCTTTTTCTCTTGCCAATCTAGCGTTTTCTTGTTTTAACTTTTCTATTTCAATCTTCTCTAACTCTTCTGCAATGGTTACATATAAATCTAATAGCTGCGTATAATCTTCCGTTTTTTTGTTTTTTACTAATTTGAAATAGTATCGCGCATATTTTTTTGCAGTATCATAGTGCTGCAACTCAAATTGAATTAAGGTTCCAAGTCTGGCAATAGATGCCCTATTAACCGTATCTAAAAGTTTGATTGCTTTATTGAAATTTTTTGCTGCTTCATCAATTTCTATATTGGCATAATTTTTTTGCGCCTTTCTAATATAAACCCCTGCAATTTCTTCATTTGTCTGTCCATAAAAAAAAGTAGAAGAGAAAATAAAAACCAATATGAATAGTGTATTTTTCATAGATAAGATGTTACGTCAGTTGTGCTTAATTAAGACTAGCTAATATAAGAAAAAATATAGACACCTCTTATTGCTTAGAGTTATACTCCTGTATCTTTCCATTTGAATCTAAAAAAAGCAACACAACATGAACCTCTGGATTGTTTTTTAAAAATTGCATTGTTTTTTCCAATCCCATTGCCATAAAAGCCGTCGCATAGGCATCTACATCTGCACAGTCTGATTGGGATATCACAGAAGCACTTAACAGATTGCTTTCTGATGCAAATCCTGTTTTTGGATTTACAGTATGCACATACTTTTTCCCTTCTTTTGTTATTCTAAACTTTCTGTAGTTGCCAGAAGTTGCCATCGATTCATTTTCTAATCGAATGGTCGTTTGAAAAGATTGACTTCCATCAGTATTTGGTTTTTCTATAGCAACCGTCCAAAATTGCCCTTTTTTATTTTTACCTCTTGCTCTTATTTCTCCTCCTATTTCAACTAGGTAATTGGAAATTTTTTTAGTTTCCAACAAACGCCCAACTACATCAACTCCAAACCCCTTGGCGATTGAATTAAAATCGAAATATATTTGAGGATCACTTTTAATTACTTTCTTATTTTTCACCGTTATCTTATCAAAACCGACTAAATTCATCATGTTTAAAACAGTTGCACTATCCATCTCTTTCTTTAGCCTCTTAGCACCAAAACCATAGGCATTCACAAGGTTGCCGACTGTAGGATCAAAATATCCATCCGTTGCCGCATAAATTCGTTTAGACTTTTGCAATACTTCTTCTAAATACGCATCAATTACCACAGTTGTATCACCATTATTAACTTTTGAAATATCTGAAGTCGGTAAATAGGTAGACAATGATTTATTCATTAAATGGAACACACTATCAATTGATTTTTGAAAGGTATTCGGCTCTTCATTTAAAAAAGTAATGTGATAGGTAGTGCCAAAAACAAACCCTTCTATCTGAACAATTTGTAACTCTTTTTTGGAGTTACAAGAAACTAAAACAATAGCCAACAGGGCTAAAAAACATTTTTTCATTCTTAAAATTATATAAAAAACAAAGATACATGATAAAATACTCATAAAAACATCATAAAATGTGCTTATTGGTTAATTTTTCACAATCATTTCTCTACATTTGCTCAACAAATAATTTTAAGAAATAATGAAAAAAGCACTTCTATCCCTAACAGTTGTTATCTTGCTAAGTTCTTGTGTATCAAAAAAGGAATACGCATCATTAGAGGCAACACATCAAAAAACTAAAGACGAGTTATTAGCTGTAAAAACTAATTTAACTAAGTGTTTAATTGAATCAGAAAAAAACCAATCTCAATCTACGCGATACCAATCTAAAATTTCTGACTTAGAAAGTACAGTAACTGAATTGAAAAAAGACAAAAGAAAAACCTTAGAATTTGTAGACAACCTGACAGTGCTTACAAAAGGAGCGAATGACAACATAAAAGAGACCTTAATTCAGTTAAGTAAAAAAGACCAATACATTAAGTACATTAGAAAAGCGATGACGAAGAAAGATTCTTTGAATTTAGCAATTTCTTATCACTTAACGAAAACTTTAAAAGATGGTTTGGATGATGAAGACATTCAAATTGAAGTAGAGAAAACTGTAGTTTTCATTTCTATATCTGACAAGTTATTGTTTAAAAGTGGTTCTTACAACGTTACTGAAAAAGCCTACAATGTATTAGCGAAAGTAGCCGATGTGGTAAATGCACAGCCTAATATGGATGTGATGATTGAAGGTCATACAGATTCTCAAACTATTAAGAATGATGTATTAGAAGACAACTGGGATTTATCTGCGAAAAGAGCAACCTCTATTGCTAGAATCTTACAAACACGCTTTAAAGTAACACCAGGTAGATTAATTGCTGCTGGTAGATCTAGCTATGTGCCTTTAGTTGACAATGACACGCCTGCTAACAGAGCTAAAAACAGAAGAACAAAAATTATCATCATGCCTAGATTAGATCAATTCTTTGATTTATTAGAAGAAAAAGCTGAGTAATTTTTACGATAATATTTTAAAAGCCCGTTTCTTTGAAACGGGCTTTTTTTTAGGTATAAGTTTCACATTTGTCAATTCTTTTCTTTTATCTTAGCTAGAAAAACTATTATAAAGGTATTTCTTCCAATGCAAACAAAACTCCCTGTAACTTGTGATGTTTATTATTACCAAAGTTTTATTGAAAAAGAACAGGCTACACAACTATTTGATTGCATTACTGAAAAGATGAATACAGGGAATCACCAAATAGAATTAGAAAATGGCGAAGTCTTTGAAATGAACGTAGGGCGCTGCCTTTTTTTAGAAGAACATCTTTGGGAATTGCCCTGCTTTAGGAAAGTTCATGGCGAAAAAATTCCTTGGCCCAAACCCTTATTATATTACAAAGAAAAAATTGAAAAAATAACTGGCAAAAAATTTGATGTAGGTTCAGTTTCCTATTATAAGGATGGCACAAAAGAAGTAACATATCATGTAGATTACCCGTATTTTGGCAAGGTCGATTTCGTTCCCTCGGTAAGCTTAGGTGCAACACGTACATTTGGCTTAAGAAATCTAAAAAAACCTTCTGACGAGCTTCAAATTGCACTTAAAAACGGAGATGCACTTATTATGGGGCCAGATTGTCAATATACTTATGAACATGCCATTTTAATCGATTCGGGGATTACAGACCCCAGAGTAAACATTACTTTTTGGCAGCTGAATAATTATCTGTAACAACAGTCATATTACTCAAAAAACATGGTACACATTTCTAAAACCTACTCGAGCACCCTAATAAAATCTTCAAACGCAACATAATAAGGTTGATCTTTAAACACAGGGCTACCCACGCTTTCGGCATTGGCAATACCAACGCCTGCAAACCAAACCTTGGCATTTTGTTTTTTAGCATGTGTTTTAAAAGTTTCCATCCACAACACGTCGTAATCTTCAGGGGTTTGAATATTATTAGTGGTTTTTACAAGTACAAAAATGGTGGGTTCTCCTTTTTTAAACAATACAAACTGTGGATGCTTTTTTAATTCGCTATTAATGGCTACAAACTCATAGCCCATTGCTTGTAGTTTTTTTCCTACAATATTCATCCCCAAATTATGCAACTCCTGTTCGGTTAAAACCTGCATTATTTTTTCTTTTTATTATGCTTGTTGTAGTTTTTATCACCGCGCGTTTTGGGCTTCTTGTATTTCTTTGCAATTTCTCTTCGGTAAGAGCCCCCTTGGTTGGTTTGACTATTCTTCTCGCTCTTTTCGTGAAATGCAGGTCCTGGAACATATTCTAGTTTGGTCCTGTTCTTAGAAACTTCTCTATCTTCTCTCGGCCTTTCATCTTCGGTTAGCTGCTCAGAGATTTCTATCGTTTCAGGAAGCGCCACTTTCGGAATTTCATAATTCATTAACTCCTCAATAGCTGCTTTATTTTCTTGTTCTTTTGCTGTAGAAAATAAAATGGCCTGACCTTCTTTCTCTGCCCTACCGGTTCTACCAATTCTATGCATGTAATTTTCTGGAAAATTCGGCGTGTCAAAATTGATAACATGACTCACTTCGTCAAAATCCAATCCACGAGCCATTACATCTGTAGCGACCAATATTCTGTTCTTTCCTTCGTCAAATTGGCGAATAGAACGGATTCTATAATTCTGTGTTTTATTAGAGTGAATCAAACAAATTTCTTCTGCAAAAGATTCATCTAAAGAATTAAACAGCAAGTCTGCAGTTCTTTTAAACCCAGCAAAAACCAATACTTTGGTAAAGGTTTCTTTATCTTTCAAAAAATGATTTAACAAATTTACTTTGGTAAAGAAATTTGGAACGTCATAACATTGTTGTGCAATATTATCAAGTGGTGTTCCACTTACGGCCACCGAAACTTTTTCTGGCGACTTAAAGAAGTCGGTAATCAAGGCATCAACATCATCAGTCATGGTTGCAGAAAACATAATATTTTGTCTTCTTTCTGGCAATATATCAAAGATATTTAGGAGTTGAAAACGGAATCCTAAGTCCAACATTACATCTACTTCGTCAATTACTAATTTCTGGATATTTTTAAAATTCAATGCTTTGCTCAATGCCAAATCGTATACTCTTCCTGGAGTAGCAACAATAATATCTGTTCCTTGAGCAATGGCTCTTTTTTGCGTATTGATGTTCGTACCACCATATACACCTTCAACTCTCAATGTTATATACTTGGCTAATTTTTCAATTTCTTCTACTACTTGCAATACCAATTCTCTAGTTGGTACCAACACCAAAATTTTTGGGTGTTTTTCTGTAGAGTATTTTAAATCTCTTAAAATTGGCATCATATAAGCAAAGGTTTTCCCTGTACCTGTTTGTGCAATTCCAACCACATCTTTTCCAGATCTAACCACAGAAAAGGTTTGTTCTTGAATAGGTGTTGGGTGTACAAATCCTAAGTCTTCAACAGCGTTTAATAGTTGATTGGATAAGTTTAAGTCTTTGAATGTAGTTTGCATACTAGAAATTTATGCCGCAAAGATACACTTTCTACATATGTTAATTCGCTAAAATTGACTTTAAAGCGCTGCTATATTCTTTGAACTCTCTTACATTATGATGTGTACCCTTTTTTAGCAAAATAAGTTCCTTTTTTGAGGAGGAAATCAACTTGAATAATTGTTGACTTCCTTTGTATGGCGTTACTTTATCGCCTGTTCCATGAAAAATGGTAATTGGACTTGTAATTTTCGGAATAAGTGTATTGGTGCTAAATTTAAAATGCAACAAAAACTTTGGGATGATTTTGTATTTATGATTCGCCGCATTGTGTAGATTATAAAACGGTGCTTCTAAAATTATATGTTTGGGGTTGTTTTCTGATGCTACTTTCGCAGCAAATGTAGTTCCTAAAGAACGCCCATAAACGATAATATTCTCTTCAGAGAATTGTTGCTTTACATGCGTATAACTCAACAAAGCATCTGTATACATTTGGGCTTCATTAAAAGTTCCTGTACTTTTTCCATATCCTCTATAATCAATGACAAACACATCATAATTAAACTGTGTAAAGTAAGAAGCAACTGCTCCCCAACGAATTAAATTCCCTTGATTACCATGAAAGAATAAAATAATCCCTTTCGGATTTTCTGCCTTTATATGCAATGCATTAATTGTTTCATTGTCTGAAGTTGACAAATTTACCTCTTCAAAATCAAACGGAAAATCATAACGATAACTGGTTGCTATTTCTTCAGGTAAGAAAATTAATTTTTCTTGAAAAACATGTAGGATTCCCATAAGCAATAAAGATACAGATAGTAATATTACTATGCTTCTTTTAAATCGTTTCATTTTTTAGCTTTTCGAGTAGACCTTACAAAATCGATACTTGTATTTTCTCTATCAACTGTTGTAATTCCGTCAGAATCTAATACTTCTTTTAAAGCTCTGTGATAGCTCTCAAAATTGTGTAAGTTTTTATGTCCTCCATCAATAATTGGATACAAACGTGTAAGTTTTGGCCTCATTCTAGATAAGCGTAAACTCGACTTAAACCGGATTACTTTATCATTAGTTCCATGAATGATTTTAATAGGGCAATCTACATATTTAATCCATTTGTAGGTTGGCATAGAATACCTCATTACCAAGCCTAACGGAATAAAGGGTACATACCTTTTTATATTTTTAGACATGCTATAATACGGACAGGCCAGAATGAGCATTTTAGGATTGTTCATTGAAGCCACTTTAGTTGCCAGACCTGTTCCTAGTGAACGTCCATAGATTATTATATTCTCTTCTTTAACTACTTTTTTTAATTTATCATAGACCAACAAAGCATCATCTTTCATGGATTGTTGGCTCATTTTACCAGTGCTTTTCCCAAACCCTCTGTAATCTATCATAATAACATCATAGCCATGCAATGTAAAATCAACGGCAAACTTCCCCCAACCTTTAATACTTCTAGAATTGCCTTTTAGATAGTACACAACTCCTTTAGAGTTCTCAGCTTTAAAATGTAATCCATTAATAATTACGCCATCTTTAATTTCTAAATTGTATTCTTTTACCTCTTGATTGTCATATTGAAACTGAAAATCGTTGGGTAATTTTTCTGGGTGAAATAGAAAACGTTCTTGAAAAAAATATACAACAATACTTACAAAAGCAATTATAGAAACAAAAATGATGAAGATGCTGGTGTAACTCATGGCGATTATATACATACTAAGCTACTAATTTTTAAACCAATAAAAAAATCAACACTTTCTGTATTGCTATTCAAATGAGATCCATGTCAAAACTACTCTAGTAATGATTTTTCTCTTATGATGAAATGAGAATTCTTACACAAAATCCATATATATAATTTCTTACAATTAAAACATTTTGAAAAATGAATACTTGGAATCAGGTTAAAAACAGAAGTCTTCTCTTTCCGTATTCGATTACATTTTGGACACATATTCTTTTTTAGCTTTATCTAATATCGAAATTCTA
>MAAC01012029.1_pt1 | contig 14486 bp, 9 predicted proteins | sample 1115981 | NCBI WGS metagenome assembly MAAC01 (sample SAMN04961126, study PRJNA320927) | seawater metagenome | isolation source: sample BD02T64 sea water enriched with oil for 64 days | place: USA:Gulf of Mexico | collected 2013-07-27 | reverse complement strand
TAGTAATTCTGCTTTCATTAGCAGCTGATTAGCTTTAGCAAAACTTTTAAATTGAATTAAAGGGGTTAATAATCGCGATGCTACTTGTGGATTAATATCATTTAACTTAGCAATATTTTTTGCTAAAAATTGGTAACCCTGACCTGTTTCACAATGAAAATAAGCAGGATTGTTCATCGCAAAAGCGCCCAGTAAAGCACGAGCTCGGTTCGGATTTTTCAAACTAAAGTGGAGATGACTTTCAAGTTCACTGAGTTTATCAAAAATAGCATCGCTACTTTGGCTAGCGCCTAAAGCGAACCACTTATCCATAACAAGCGGTGTCTCTTGCCATTGTTGCTCAAATTTTTGCATTTGCTCAGTAAAACAAGCGAGATTGTTCTTAGCACTGCAATTTAACGCAGCAAGTGAGTCGGTCATATTATCTGCATAATCAAACTGTTGAATAACGAGCCCTTCATGTTGATTTAATGAAGATAAATAAAACAAACAAATATTTTTCAAAGCACGATTTGCCGTTACATCAGCTTCTGAGAGGTTATTTTGGGCTAATAGCGCATTGCAAGCCTCAAATTTATCAACGAGCTGTTGTTCTAACCCTTGTGCTATAAATAATGTTAAAGATTTAACCGCCTTGACCAAAGTAATAGGTGCAACTTGTTCTATTAAATCAGCGGCTTCATCAAAACTTGGCAAAGCTAACTGCTCCGCCACAAAGGCTGGATCATCATTGGCAGATAATATATCAGCAAAACACGTTAATAACTGCTCAGGTAAAATGAAATCATCAGTCTGTGTTAGCATTTGAATAGTTGACATTAAAAACTTCTGCCCAGCATCCCAACGACAAAAACTATTTTTCGCGCTAGCAATAATAGTTAACAAGCTGTCATGGTCTTGCGCAAAATTAACTTTCACTGGTGCAGTAAAATCAGCCAGTAATGCTAGCGTCGGTTTATTGGCAAATGTTGAAAACTGCCAGCTTTGGTTATCTTGCTTTAACTCTAACAAGTGTGATTGGCTTTGCTGTATATCATCACTGCAAATTAACTCTATTTTAATCGGAATATGTAATGCTTGCGGCGATGTTTGCTTCACGGTTACGGGTAATCGTTGTGCTAAGGTTAAATGATAAATACCTGTTTCTTCATCAAAGCTTTCTAATACTCTAATTGAAGGCGTTCCCGATTGGCTATACCATAACTTGAATTGCTGTAAGTCTTTTCCTGATGCATCACTCATGGCATTAACAAAATCATCACAAGTAACGGCCATGCCATCAAAACGTTGAAAATATAAATCCATGCCAGCTCTAAAGCCCTCTTTTCCTAACAAGGTATGTAGCATGCGAATAACTTCTGAGCCTTTTTCATACACAGTTAGCGTATAGAAATTATTCATCTCTAATACTTTTTCAGGTCGAATAGGATGTGCCATCGGTCCTGCGTCTTCAGCAAACTGTTGTGAACGTAATACTCTAACATTTTGAATACGAGTAACCGCACTTGAGTGCATGTCGGCGCTAAATTGCTGATCGCGAAAAACAGTTAACCCTTCTTTTAAACTGAGTTGAAACCAATCTCGACAGGTTACTCTATTTCCTGTCCAGTTATGGAAATATTCATGAGCAATAACCGCTTCAATATTGAAATAATCAGTATCAGTAGCCGAGGTTTTATCGGCTAGAACATACTTGCTATTAAAAACATTTAAACCTTTATTTTCCATAGCGCCCATATTAAAAAAATCTACCGCAACAATCATGTAAATATCAAGATCGTATTCAAGATTAAAGGTTTGCTCATCCCACTCCATTGATTTTTTCAATGAGGACATCGCATGTTCAGCTTTACTTAAATTACCTTGGTCGACAAAAATCTCTAAGGCGACTTCCCTGCCTGAACTGGTAGTGTAACTATCCGCTAGTAGATCAAACTTGCCAGCGACTAAGGCAAATAAATAGCAAGGTTTTGGAAAAGGGTCATGCCAAGTAACAAAATGCTTATTATTGGCTAAATCACCTTGCTCAATCTTGTTACCATTAGAGAGTAAATACGGATATTGGTCTTTATCGCCAATCACCTTAGTGGTAAAAGTGGCCATAACATCAGGCCGGTCAAGATAGTAGCTTATACGGCGAAAACCTTCTGCTTCACACTGCGAGCAAAAAGCATCTCCTGACTTAAATAGGCCTTCTAATGAGGTATTATCAACAGGATTTATTTCGGTCACAATGGTCAATTTAAAACTTGTCTCAATGGTTTTCAAAGACAGGCTATTGGCCAACAGTTGATATTGTTCACTGGTTAATTGCTGATCATTGATAGCAACAGAAATAAGATTAAGCTGCTCACCGTCTAAAACAAGCATTGCTGAATTACTTTCATTACTAGTTTCATCATTAGCTTCGTGACTATTTTCTTGACGTAAAACCATCATTTCATTAATAACTTGTGTCGAGGTGTCATCTAATTGCACCGTTAGATTAACGGTTTCAATAGTAAAAATTGCCGGGCTGTAATCGCTAAGAAAACGAGAAGTCGATTGAGTCATAAATGTTCCACATTTAAAAGGAGAAGTGCCTGCAAACAAGCAGGCATAATGTAATTAAGAGCGTAATTAATAATGTAATTAAGAGTGTAATTAATTAAGCTTTGCTAGCCAGTTTCTTAATATTAAAACCAATAAACCCATAAATCACGGCTAACACAGGGTTCAATAAATTAAAGAAGCTATAAAAAATATAATCAAGCGGGTTTACCAATAAAACACTGTACATGTACGCACCACAAGTATTCCAAGGAATAAGCGGTGAAGTTATGGTGCCTGAGTCTTCTAATGTACGACTTAATACCAAAGGATGTAAGCCACGTCGTTGATACTCTTCTTTATACATACGTCCTGGCATAACAATAGCCATATATTGGTCGGCAGTAATTAAGTTGGTACCTATACAAGTTGCCACTGTGCTCGCAATTAAACTGCCAGTCGACTTTGCCGCCGCTAAAATAGCGCTAACAAACTTACGTAACATACCTAAATGCTCTAATACCGCGCCAAAACTCAAAGCACACATAATAAGCCAAACAGTATTTAACATTTTAGCCATACCACCACCACTTAACAGTTTATCAAGTTCGCTATTGCCTGTCTCTATGCTAACGCCATCAAAAAATGCTGTCCATACCACCTTAATATTAGCGGTTAACATATCCACATTTTCACCCGCTAATTTTATGATCAATTCTTGTTGAAACAATACCGCCCATAAACCACCAATTAGAGCGCCAATAGCCACGGCGGGGAATGCTGGTACTTTCTTTATGGCTAAGGTGAGTAAAACCAGTAGCGGTACAAGGTTAAGCAAACTGATATTGAAATGCTCTGCTAGTTGATTGCTTAGATCAGCAATTGCCGTTGTGCTGGCAATATTTTCTTCCGCGAAACCAAGAAATAAGAATAACACTAATGCCGTTGAAATAGACGGCACTGTTGTCCAAAACATATAGCGAATATGAGAAAAGAGCTCACTACCCGCAACCGCTGGTGCTAAATTTGTCGTTTCAGACAAAGGTGAAATTTTATCACCAAAATAAGCACCGGAAATAACTGCGCCAGCAGTAATAGCGGGATCTAAACTTAAGCCTTGCGCAATACCAATTAATGCGACACCAATAGTTGCCGCTGTAGTCCAAGAACTACCAATACTCAAGGCAACAATACCACAAATCACACAGGCCGCGGCATAGAACCAACTAGGATCTAATATTTGCAAACCGTAATAAATCATCGTGGGTACAGTGCCTGATAATAACCAAGTACCAATTAACGAACCCACCGCTAATAAAATTAAAATAGCACCAAGGGATAAGGTAATACCACTAACAATCGCTTTTTCAATATCATGCCAAGCATGGCCATTTTTAAGACCGATGACAATGGCAATTCCCATAGCAACCAGCAAACCGATTTGATTAGGACCATAAGAGGAGTCATTGCCAAAGTAAAAGACTGCCACCGCTAAAAAAGCGATTAAGCAGAGCACGGGAATAAAAGCATCTAACATACTTGGCGCTTTCATCGTTTTTACCGATTCAATTTCTGAGGGTGCTTGTGTTGACATAATATAAAGTTAACCTTCTTATCGTTATTATCGTTATTATCGTTATTATCGTTATTATCGTTATTATCGTTATTATCGTTATTATCGTTATTATCGTTATTATCGTTATTATCGTTATTATCGTTATTATCGTTATTCAGTATGTGTGTTTATTCGGTTTTTAATAATTATTCTTTTATTTTAAATAAAAATCTCGAACTCAAGATATGAGAAAGCCGCCTTGTAGGCGGCTTTTCAATGCAAAATAAAATTACTTTTTAGCGACTTTTCCCAAACTAACCAAATCAAAAGTAATGCGGGCTGTTTCATCTAAAAAGGGATCCAGTTCAGCTAAGTCATCAGGCAAATCATCTAACGATTCAACCTTTTCCTTACCCATACGAGCTAAACGTTCATTCGCTCGAATAAGCTGTTTAGTTTTACCTTCTTCACGCTTTTCTTTACGCGTTTTTAAATTCAGTGAGATAGTTTTATCGTCTTTCTCTGCTTTATATTTTTCAATATCAGATAAGAGATAATTAAACTCAGCGTTCTCTTTAGTACGTTGCTGATAAAGCGAGGTTAAATAAGACACATCGGCATCAACATCACTTAATTTTGTATATTGCGCTTTGTCAATATGATCCCAAGGTAAGGCATTTTCTTCTTTACTTTCACCCCAGTCTTTTGGATCTACCGCGGTAGGAAAAGCAATATCAGGTAGCACACCTTTATGTTGAGTACTACCACCATTGATACGATAAAATTTAGCAATGGTATATTGAATACTGCCTAGAGGGTTTTCGTATAAATCGTAAACACGCCCTAAACCTCTGTGCTGTTGCACTGTCCCTTTGCCAAATGTGTGCTCGCCAATAATAACACCACGGCCATAATCTTGAATGGCAGCAGCAAATATTTCAGAAGCAGAAGCACTATATCTGTCAACCATTACCGTTAATGGGCCATCATAATAACTAATGCCATCTCTATCACGGTGCACGTCAACACGGTCTGCACTGTTTCTAATTTGAACAACTGGGCCTTTATCAATAAACAAACCCGTAAGCAAGGTTGCTTCAGGTAAAGAACCGCCACCATTACCGCGCAAGTCAATAATAATACCCTGAACTTCTTGTTCTTTCAGCTCGTCTAATTCTTTTTTAACATCACGTGATAAGTTGTTATAGAAACTAGGTATGGTGATAACACCTATTTTTTTACCTTTGTTTTTTGCTTGTTCATCAGCCTCTGTCGTTTCTAAACCAGTTTCTTGAAAATAAACTTCAGACTTAGCCGCCCTATCTTCTAGCTTGATTTTATCGCGAACGATAGTGACAACTTTAATGTTTGCATCATCATCAGACTCACCTGACAACACTTGCAATCGAACCGTGGTACCTTTCGGCCCTTTAATTTTTTCCACCACATCATCTAAACGCCAGCCGATAACATCTTCAAAATCTTTGTCATCTTGGGCAACGCCAACAATGCGATCTTTTGCTTTTAACTGCTTTGATTTATCCGCGGGGCCACCAGTAACTACACTTTGAATAACGGTGTAATCTTCTTCTGCACGTAAAACAGCACCAATGCCTTCAAGCGATAAATTCATATCCATTTGAAAACGTTCTGCATTACGTGGGGATAAATAAGAGGTATGTGGCTCAACAACACGGGCAAAGCTGTTCATAACTAACTGAAAAACATCTTCACTTTCACTTTGTTTTAAACGTTTAATGGCATATTTATAGCGTTTGGTGAGCACTTCTTTTACTTTAGGCCATTCTTTACCTGCCAATGTTAAGTTTAGTGCGTCTGATTTAACTTTTAAACGCCATAATTCATCCAGCTCAGCTTCAGAATTCGGCCATGGCGAATCTTCTCGATCGTAGTAGTAAACTTCATCTTTAGTAAAATCAAAAGGCGACTTAGCTTCAACAGAGTCTTTACTTGCATCAGTATTACTACCTAACAAGCTACCTAACAAAGTTAAGGCGTATTGATAACGCTCTAAGCGACGCTGCATGTTCAAGTTATAAATTTCGTAAGCTAGTGATAACTTACCACGAGCAAACACGTCATCAAACTCCATGCTGTGCTTACTAAATTCAGCAACATCTGTCGCTAAAAAAACATTACGAGAGTAATCTAATTGTTTGATAAAACGATCAAAAACTTCTGTCGATAAGGCGTCATTAACTTTTATTTTTTTATAGTGACCACGAGTAAAACGTGCGGTGATACGTTTACTGGCAGTTGCATGCTGGCTTTGAGGTGCTAATACGGGCAATGGAGCATCACTCGTGTCAGCTAGTGCAAAAGAGCTAAGACTGACGAGTGAAAAACCCACCGAAACTGATACGGCTAGTGCGATACGACAAAGTTTTTGCATGCAAGTTACTCCAAACTTTACTTGAGAATTTATATTAACGAAAATAACTGTTGAACAGGCTACATTTATACATAGCCCAAAGTAAAGTTAGCTATATATATTTTGCATTTGTGTTTTAATTACCATGCCAGAATCTAGCTGAACACTAATGTCTTTTCCTGATATTTCAGTAATCGTTGCGTTCATGGGTGAATTACCCAATTGAACTTTAACCTGACTGCCTACATTAATTGTAGATGATTCTACTGGTTTTAATGGTGGCAAATCTTTTTTAACTGTTTTTCGCGAGGTTGGTTTAACTGATTTCACTGATTTAAACTTCGCTGAATCACGTTTATCTTGGTTACTACCGTTATCAGCAGTACCTTTAGATTTATAAGGCTTTTTCGCGGTTTTGTCTTGATCTTTTTTGTTACCAAACTTTTCTTGGCTTTCTTTTAAAGTTTTACTGGCATAGTTAGCTTGCTCTTCATCTATTTCTGCAACCTCTTTACCATCAATATCAACACGGGAAACGCCCACTTTAACCGTTTTCAGGTATCGCCAGCTACTTGTGTAATGTCTTAAGGCTTGACGTAAGCGAGTTTTACTCACTGTTTCATCATCATTTAACTTTTCAGCTAAATCTTGAAAGATACCAATTTTTAGCGGCTTAACTTTACCTTTCACTGAAAAACATTCAGGAAATTTTTCGGCTAAATAAGTGATTATGTCTTTAGTGCTTATACGTTTTATTTCAGTTTCCATAAATACATCTTTTTTACAGTTTTTAGTTAAATTAGGTTAAATCAATATTAAATTAATAATCTTGCTGTTGTAGGTGTTGCTCTCTATTTTCTAACAAATGACGACACCAATCATAAATATCTTCGCTTTCTAAATCAGGCAATACATCTTGCCCTATCCATGCATCCCACACTAAAGCTAATAATTGCTCTAGCTCCTCAGTGTCAATATCTTCTTCGGCTAAATCATACAAGGTGTGGTAAATTTCGTTGACCTTTTCAGCAACAGTTTCTTCTTGCCCTTCCCAGTCGCCAACAATAGCTTCGGTCACTAGGTAGTCATGGATAACAACAAATTCTTTCATTTATTAATACCCTGCTGTTTGTTGCACAGCTAAGTTATCTTCTAAAGCTGCAACGATTGCTTCTAATCCTTGTTGATCGTCTTGATCAAAACGGCTAAAAGCAGTGCTATCAATATCCAAGACAGCAATTATATCATTGTTAAGTTTAACGGGGATAACAATTTCTGAATTTGTCGAGGCATCACAGGCTATATGACCTTGAAATTGGTGAACATCAGAAATTCGTTGCGTACTAGCATCGGTAACGGCTGTGCCACAAACACCTTTTCCTAGCGGAATACGAATACAAGCGACTTTACCTTGAAAAGGCCCTAAAACGAGCTCTTGATCATGCACACGGTAAAAACCGAGCCAATTAACTTGTTCTAAAGCGTCAAAAAGTAAGGCACTGATATTGGCCATATTGGCGATAAGATCTGTTTCGTCCATAATTAACGCGTTCACTTGCGCTAACGTTTGTTGATAAAATTCAGTTTTGCTAAGCAATGCCATATTCCAATTAACGAAGCCTTAAAAACGCATAACATACCTTGAAAACAAGCATAGTTAAAGCTTTTATCTAGGAAAAAGCTAAAAACTACTCCTCGATGGCAAATTTAATCAGAACACTAGCGCTGATTGCAGTATCAGCCACTTGCGAGTTATGCGCTACTGCTGACTCACTGTACATGTTTGCACTCGCTAATCTAGCCTGATAGTGATTACTGCTAAGTTCTTTTAAATAAACCAATTTACCTAGGACTATATTCGCTTGTTTAGCGACTTGATGAGCTTTAGTTTTAGCATTATCAATAGCTTTGGCTAAGGCTTGTTGATAGTTTTTATCACTGTTGGCTACTGACATTGTCAGTGGATAAATACGTTCAACACCCACCTTGATCACTTTACTTAAAAATTTATCATAATCTGTAATCGTTGAGAAGTTAACGGTAATGGTTCTGCTTAGTTCAAAGTTTTGGCTTTTATCTTGGCTATTATTCGCTGAGTCAACACCCACGTATACCTTGCTTCGCTCATCTTGAGGGAAGTTTTTAGGTAAAGTGTGAGGTGAGTTTTCAGATGAGCTATGAGACAAATTATGATTAACCTCAACACCTTGAATATGAATGACTGGTGGCTCTTCAATAACCTGTAAACGTACTCGGGCAGAGCTAATATTTGCTGGTGATATATTTAGATTTTCTGCAATATTGACAACCTGAGTGCTTTTGTCATCAACAAAAGCACGAATTTTACTGATATTTCGCCCTGTTTGTACAATAGCAAGCGTTAATGAAAAATGATCTGGCTGCACGTTAACTGTGCCTTGTCCCCTCACCTCTATTACATTTCCCTCAAGTGTTGATGCCTGAGCACCAGCACTTATTGCCAAAGTAAAAAAGAAAAAAAGAACTATAAGGTGTTGGAACTTAGCCATGGTGAACTCCAGTATCGCGGGTTATTTATGTGTTAAAAACTGCTTAAACTGATCTTTCTCAGTATTAGAAGCTGTTTGCCACCAATATTTTAACATGGTTAAAGAATCAACCTGTGTCAATATGTTATTTGAGGTTATCACTGCATGTTGAGGCGTTGCGCTGGCTTGAGTTGCCTTGTTAACCTCCATAGGCAAAGCTGTATTTTTTTTGGCTGCTTTATCTGCTAAAGAGGAAACCGCAATATTGACTTGCCTAGCCAGTTTATAATCAGCCACTGCAACTAATTCAAGTACCAGTGGTTGGTTGTTTTCATCAATAAGACTTAATTCAGGGGCTTTGGAAAAATGCTCCGCTTGTGATAGATTTTTAATTTTAGCCGTTGTTAGCTTTACCTGCTGTTCTTTTGCTAAGGTAAACTTCACCACAAAATCTTGTGACTCCACCACTCTATCTTCAGCAAAATCTAAATCTTCAAAAACATCTTTGTAACGAACGACTACCGCATGCTCTCCTTGATTGAGCGTGAAGGTTGATTTTTTACCGATAAAACCATGCTCTATGGTTTTATCGTCAACTTCACTAATAATAAGGTTATCTGAAACAGTCAAAGTTGCCGCTGATAATGTAGGTGATAGCGCAGTAGCTAAGAAAGTAAAACAAAAAATATAAAAAAGCCTAGTCAAAATAAATATCCTTAATCTAATAGAGTAAGTTCATTTATAAACTGACTAGGCATTAATGCAAAGCAAAATTTTAGCTAACTAGGCTAAAGTACTAGAAAATGACTAAAAGCTGTCCGCAGGAATGCGTACCCAACCTTGCATTAATACCCGAGCACTTCGGCTCATGCTTACTTTGTTAACTGTCCATACATCATTAATTTTTGTCGCTTCTGCGCCTACTTTTAATGTGCCCGATGGATGACCAAACGTTACTGACTTAGGCGCATCGCCACCAGCAGCTATTCCTGCGGCAAGAGATACTAGCGTACCTGAAATTGCAGCAGCCGTGCCAATAGCAACCGCAGCTGTGCCCATCATCGCATGGTGTAACTTGCCCATAGATAATGCACGCACGTGTAAATCAATTTCGTTTGATGCGATAGCTTTACCACTTGACGACACGTAATCTTGAGCCGTTGTTACAAAAGCAACTTTTGGGGTATGTTGACGAGCCGCTGCCTCGCTAATGTTTTTAATTAAGCCCATTTTTACTGCACCATACGCACGAATAGTTTCAAAACGAGCCAGCGCTGCCTCGTCACCATTAATGGCTTCTTGCAATTCGGTACCTGTGTAACCAATATCTTCTGCATTTAAGAAGATGGTTGGAATACCCGCGGTGATCATAGTTACAAATAAAGTGCCATTTTCTGAAATATGAGTCGGCACTTCTAATTCATCAACCACATTGCCTGTTGGAAACATAGCTTCAGAGGGATCAACTGGCGCAATAAAATCAACTTGTACTTCAGCAGCGGGGAAAGTAACACCATCAAGTTCAAAATCACCCGTTTCTTGTACTTCACCGTTAGTAATTGGCACATGAGCAATAATGGTTTTAGAGATATTTTTCTGCCAAATACGAACGACACAAAGTCCGTTTTCAGGAATTCGACTCGCATCAACTAAACCATTACTGATTGCAAATGAACCTACGGCTGCGGTAAGGTTGCCGCAATTGCCACTCCAATCAACAAACGCCTTATCAATAGCTACTTGACCAAACAAGTAATCAACATCGTGATCTGCTTGTTCTGATTTGGCTAGGATAACCGTTTTACTGGTACTTGACGTTGCCCCGCCCATGCCATCAGTTTGCTTGCCGTAAGGATCGGGACTGCCAATAACGCGTAGTAATAAATTATCACGCGCTTCACCAGCTATCTGACAACGTTCGGGTAAATCAGCTAGGTTAAAAAATACACCTTTTGACGTACCGCCACGCATATACGTAGCGGGTATTTTTATTTGAGGTTTATGAGCCATTACACTCTCCCTTACAATACTTGTTATAAAAATGGCACATTATCTTTTAGAACAATGTGCCATTTAAGAAATCAATTGAATATACGTAAAACGCAGAGGTTTGATTTGAGAGCAAGGCGGAAGCGCGGAGCCTAGTTTACTAGGTGAGCACTTCCAACGATGCTATCTGGTCAAATAACCAGTTATACGTTTGATTCAAGAAAGTCGTTGGCAAACTTTTGCAGTACACCGCCAGCGGCGTATACAGAAACCTCTTCTGCGGTATCTAAACGACACTTAACAGGGATCTCTACAACTTCACCACTATTTGCTCCGGTATGTCTAGTCATAACAACAGTCATAGCACCGCCAGGAGCAATTCCTTCAACATTAGAAGCTTCAACATCATAAGTTTCACTGCCATCAATGTTATAAGTATGGCGAGTTTCACCATTAACAAATTCAAGCGGTAGCACACCCATGCCAACTAAGTTAGTACGATGAATACGCTCGAAACCTTGTGAAACGATAACTTCAACACCTGCTAAACGAACACCTTTTGCTGCCCAGTCACGTGAAGAGCCTTGACCATAATCTGCACCCGCAATAATGATTAATGGCTGCTTGCGTTTCATATAAGTTTCAATCGCTTCCCACATACGAGACTCAGTACCTTCAGGCTCAATACGTGCTAGTGAGCCCTGTTTAACTTCACCATTTTCATCACGGCACATCTCATTGAACAATTTCGGGTTGGCGAACGTTGCGCGTTGCGTCGTTTCATGATCGCCACGGTGAGTGGCATAAGAATTAAAGTCTTCTACTGGTAAGCCCATTTTATCAAGGTAAGCACCAGAAGCACTATTTAGCTGGATAGCATTTGACGGTGATAGATGGTCAGTGGTGATATTGTCACCAAGTACCGCTAAAGGACGCATACCTTTCATGGTACGAACACCCGCTAAGGCACCTTCCCCTTCTTTATTCCAATAGGGAGGACGGCGAATATAAGTACTGTTAAGATCCCAATCGTATAGCGGACTTTCAGCTGGCTCAAATGCACCTAAATCGAACATTGGCGTGTAAACTTTCTTAAATTGCTCTGGCTTGACAGATGACGCGACAATGGCATCGATTTCTTCATCGCTTGGCCAAATGTCTTTTAAGGTAATATCTTTACCATTTTGATCTTGACCTAACACGTCTTTTTCAATATCAAAACGCATTGTACCTGCAAGTGCATAAGCGACAACTAATGGCGGAGATGCTAAGAAAGCTTGTTTAGCGTATGGATGAATACGACCATCAAAATTACGGTTGCCTGATAATACGGCTGTTGAGTATAAATCTCGGTCGATAATTTCTTGTTGAATTTTAGGATCTAACGCACCCGACATACCATTACACGTTGTACATGCGTAACCGACAATACCAAAGCCTAGTTTTTCCATTTCAGCTAATAAACCCGCTTCTTCTAGGTAAAGTTTCGCCACTTTAGAACCTGGCGCAAATGACGATTTAACCCAAGGCTTACGTTCTAAGCCAAGCTCATTAGCGCGTTTAGCGACTAAACCCGCAGCAACAACGTTACGTGGGTTAGAAGTATTAGTACAAGAAGTAATTGCGGCAATAATTACTGCGCCATCTGGCATTTCGCCATTGGCCTCTTGTGCTTTACAACCATCTAAATCCTTAGCGATATCTTTCGAGGCTAAATCTGCAGTCGCTAAACGGCGATGTGGATTTGAAGGCCCCGCTAAGTTACGACATACCGTTGATAAATCGAATTCAATAACACGCTGATATTGAACTTCTTTTAGATCATCAGCCCATAAACCTGTATGTTTCGCGTAAGTTTCAACTAAGGCGATTTGCTCTGGTTCACGGCCAGTCATCTTTAAGTAATCAATGGTTTGTTGATCGATGTAGAACATACCTGCAGATGCACCGTACTCTGGTGTCATGTTTGAGATAGTGGCTCGGTCACCAATGGTAAGATCTTTAGTACCTTCACCAAAAAACTCTAAGTAAGCAGACACAACTTTCTCGGCACGTAAGAATTCAGTGATTGCTAAGACCATATCGGTAGCAGTAATACCTGGTGCGCGTTTACCTGTTAACTTAACACCAATAATATCAGGTAAGCGCATCATAGATGGGCGACCCAACATCACAGTTTCAGCTTCTAAACCACCGACACCAATAGCGATAACACCTAAAGCGTCAACATGAGGTGTATGAGAATCAGTACCGACACAAGTATCAGGGAAAGCAACACCGTCACGCGCTTGAATTACGGGCGACATTTTCTCTAGATTGATTTGGTGCATAATGCCGTTGCCAGCAGGAATTACATCAACATTTTTAAAGGCTGTTTTTGTCCACTCGATAAAGTGAAAACGCTGTTCATTACGACGGTCTTCAATCGCACGGTTTTTATCAAAGGCATCGCTTTCAAAACCGCCGTGCTCGACAGCAAGCGAATGATCGACAATTAATTGTGTCGGTACTACCGGGTTTACCTTTGATGGGTCGCCACCTTGTTCAGCAATCGCGTCACGTAGACCTGCTAAGTCAACTAAGGCTGTTTGACCTAAAATATCATGACAAACTACGCGCGCAGGATACCAAGGAAAATCTAAGTCTTGCTTGCTTTCAATGATTTGCTTTAATGAGTCAGTTAAGGTTTCTGGTGCGCAGCGACGAACAAGTTGTTCTGCTAAAACACGCGATGTGTACGGTAATTTGGCATAAGCGCCTGCGCTTATGTCTTCAATGGCTGATCGGGTATCAAAAAAATCTATAGTCGCACCCTTTTCTTTATAGCCAGGCAGCGGTTTGCGGTATTGGTAATTCATAATATTTCCTTCAGGACAATGTGCCGGGCATTAACCCGGCACATAACAACAAACAAATATGTTGTTGGACTATCTTTGTGCTATTGGTGTAACTGTACGTGGCTCGCTGCCCGTATAATCAGCCGATGGACGGATAATACGGTTATTTGAACGCTGCTCCATTACATGTGCAGCCCAACCCGTTAAACGTGAACAAACAAAAATAGGGGTAAACAATTTGGTAGGAATGCCCATATAATTATAAGTGGAAGCATGGAAAAAATCGGCATTACAGAATAATTTTTTGGTATCCCACATGAATTCTTCACAAGCAACAGAAATATCGTAAAGTGAAGTATCACCATTTTCTGCGGCTAATTTTTCTGACCACGCTTTGATAATGACATTACGTGGATCTGATGTGCGATAAATTGCATGACCAAAACCCATAATTTTTTCTTTGCGCTCAAGCATGCCAGCCATTTGCTCTTTGGCATCTGCTGGAGAATTAAATTTTTGAATCATATCCATCGCAGCTTCGTTAGCACCACCGTGAAGTGGTCCACGTAAGGTACCAATAGCGCCTGTAACACATGAGAACATGTCAGATAAGGTTGATGCACAAACACGCGCCGTAAAGGTTGAGGCGTTAAACTCATGCTCCGCATATAAAATTA
>MAAC01019242.1_pt1 | contig 14494 bp, 14 predicted proteins | sample 1115981 | NCBI WGS metagenome assembly MAAC01 (sample SAMN04961126, study PRJNA320927) | seawater metagenome | isolation source: sample BD02T64 sea water enriched with oil for 64 days | place: USA:Gulf of Mexico | collected 2013-07-27 | reverse complement strand
GTGACGCACAACATCTTTGGCGGTAAAATAGTTAAACGAAATACTGTCGATATGCTTCAGTAACTTTTCCGCATCATGCAAACCAGAGGTCACGCCGCGCGGCAAATCCACTTGGCTGCGATCGCCTGTGATCACCATGCGAGATCCCTCACCAAGGCGCGTCAGGAACATTTTCATCTGCATAGCGGTCGCGTTCTGCGCTTCATCCAGTACGACAAAAGCATTGGACAGCGTGCGTCCCCGCATGAACGCCAAAGGCGCGATTTCGATGCGTTTTTCCTCAATCAATTTCGCCGCCTGCTTTCCAGGAAGGAAATCCCCCAAAGCATCGTAAAGCGGCTGCATGAAAGGATCGACTTTATCTTTCAGATCTCCTGGCAGATAGCCAAGCTTCTCGCCTGCCTCAACTGCGGGGCGCGACAGGATGATTTTATCAACCAGCCCATCGGCAAACATCGATACAGCCGCAGCAACCGCAATATAGGTTTTTCCTGTGCCTGCAGGGCCAATCCCAAAAACCAACTCATTGTCAAACAGCGCCTTCGCGTAAATCTTTTGCGCTTCCGTGCGTGGCTCAACGGTTTTCTTGCGGGTGCGGATTTCGACACGTCCGCCCTTAAACATCTCAAGCTGGTCATCAGGCGCATTTTCATGTCCGCCGTTGTCGCCGCCCATACGAATTTCAGCCGCGATATCTCCGGTTTCAACCGTACGTCCGGCTTCAAGTCGCGCATAAAGACCGTTCAAAACATCCGCCGCTTTGGCGCATTCATAATCTTTGCCGTGCAAGACAAGCTGGTTGCCACGCCGGATGATTTGCACGCCAAGAGTGCTTTCGATTTGGGTTAAATTCTTGTCAAACTCACCACAGAGCTCAATAAGCAAGTGGTTGTCAGGATATTCCAGCAGCGTTCCAACGGCGGTTTCGGCGATGTCAGCTTCAATGTGCAGGTCTTCAGTTCCCAAAAATGGCTCCGTTCTGTGTTTACCCTGAATAAAGCCGGAACGAATCCGGCGATTCACCCAATCGTCGCAACTTGCCCGCCGCAACGCAAGCCGCTGCGGGCAATTCCTGCAAATCTTCATCTATTTGCCACATATTTTCAGGATATATTTAGGGCAGAATTTCCCCAGTGAGCGAATTTGTCTCAGTCGCGACGATCTTTACATCGCGAATATCACCGATTTTCACATCCGTCGCGGGGGCATGAACCGCGTGCAAATATCCAGATTTCCCAATCATCTGCCCTTCAATGCGGCCAGCCTTTTCAAACATCACGCTTACGGTGCGTCCGATCATGCTTTCTTGGGTTTCTTTTTGTTGCTGTGTCAAAAGAGCCTGCAACTTCATCAGACGTTCTTTCGCCACCAACGGATCCACTAGCGCACGTTCCGCAGCGGGCGTACCTGGACGCGAAGAGTAGCAGAAAGAATAGGCTTGGCCGTAATGCACTTCACGGATCAGAGCCATTGTATCATCGAAATCTTGATCACTCTCTTCCGGGAACCCAACGATAAAATCACCCGACAACAAAATATCAGGGCGCGCTTCACGGAAACGTTCAATCACTCGGATATAGCTTTCCGCAGTGTGATTACGGTTCATACGCTTCAAAATATGATCGCTGCCCGACTGTACTGGCAGATGCAGATAGGGCATCAGCTTATCGCAAGACCCATGGGCCGCAATCAGCGCGTCTTCCATGTCGTTGGGATGCGATGTCGTATATCGAATGCGTTCCAGCCCATCGACTTTCGCCAACTCGCCAATCAACCCAGCAAGCCCCATCGAACCTTTAGCACCCTGGCCGTGGTATGCGTTCACATTCTGCCCCAGCAAACTGATTTCTCGCACACCACGTTCCACCAGATCATTGGCTTCGCGAATGATACGATCAACCGGGCGCGAAACTTCAGCACCGCGCGTATAGGGCACAACACAGAAGGCACAGAACTTGTCACACCCTTCCTGAACCGTCAAAAAAGCAGCGGGCGCACGTTTGGCTTTTGGGCGCAATTTTAGGTGTTCGAACTTATCTTCCTCAGGAAAATCTGTATCCAGCGCCTTCTTGCCCTCGTTCACCTTTTCCATCATTTTCGGCAAACGGTGATAGGTCTGCGGCCCAACGACCAAGTCAACCATTGGTTGGCGACGGATGATTTCCTCACCCTCAGCTTGGGCAACACAGCCTGCAACACCAATTTTCAGTTCGGGATTCGCAGTCTTCAGCCCCTTATAACGCCCAAGCTCAGAATATATCTTTTCCGCCGCTTTTTCACGAATATGACAGGTGTTCAGCAGAATCATATCTGCCTCATCCACCTTCTCTGTAGCCTCATATCCCTCATGCCCAAGGCTTTCCGCCATGCGCTCGCTGTCATAGACATTCATCTGACAGCCCCAAGTTTTAATAAAGAGTTTTTTCTTTTCTGACATCAGAAAGGTCCCGCGTTTGTTAGCGGCTGTTTACATGGGCAGAGAGAGGCTTGCAATATCCACCGTTTTAAGGGAATTTTGCGCCAAGCGAGGGCCTATGATTTACGATAATATTCACATGTTTCTGAACACCGGCAAAGCCGCCCTAGCAAAGGGGCCGGTGGCGTTGTTGTTGATTGAAGATCTCGTTGAGATCGAAAGCACAATTCGGCACCATCAACAGCTTGGTTTTGCTGAGGTTTTGGTGCTTAAGCCCGCCTCCCTGCCCTTGGCGGGCGATCTTGCGCAACACCTGCATGTGATCAACTGGGATGCTTTTGCCGATGATGCCATTGAAAATGCCGTAAACACCATTGCCGCAGCCACGCCCCCCGGCACCTGGCTTTATTACTGCTATAACGCCGAATATCTGATGTACCCCTTCATGGAAAGCCGCAGCATCACGGAACTTCTGGCTTTCCACAGTGAAGAACGTCGCGACTCAATGCTCACCTATGTCATTGATCTATACGCAAACGACCTTAATGCTTGCCCCTCTGGCGTTTCGCTAGAGAACGCTTGGTTCGACAAAACCGGATATTACGCTTTGGCGCGTGAAGATGCCAAAAATCACTATCAGCCAAAGGAACGCCAGCTCGACTTCTACGGTGGTTTGCGCTGGCGCTTTGAGGAACATGTGCCCTTCCTAAAACGCACCATAGGCCGCAATGCTCTTTTCGCATCTGCCCCAAACCTAAAATTGCTGCCCGGTCATGCCTTCAATGATGAGGAATACAACACCTACTCCTGCGAATGGCACCACAATTTAACCGCGGCGATCTGCTCCTTTCGCGCGGCAAAAGCCCTACGTGCCAACCCTGGAAGTCGCGACGGGATTCGCACGTTCACTTGGCATAACTCCGTTAAATTCGAATGGAACAGCCAACAATTGCTTGATCTCGGCCTGATGGAGCCCGGGCAGTGGTTCTGATCAATAAGTTCTTGCCCTCAAGCATCCTTGAGGTTTTATCACTCTTCCCGACACACAAATCACGGGAAGACGATCAAGATGGCAACCGATAACATGACCAACAGCCACGTCAGTTGGCGCGAGATCCTGACACGACAATATGCCTTGCAGCTTGTTCTGGTGTCCCTTGGGGTCTGGCTTCATGCCGCCGACAGCTTGCTTCTTGCCACAATGATCCCGGATATCTTGGCCGAGATCGGCGGGGATCGTTTCGTCGCCTGGACCATCGCCACCTATGAGATCGGGTCAATCGTTGCGGGCGCTTCCGCCGCCATCAGCACCATGCGCTACGGTATCCGCAATGTTATGAGCCTCTGTGCCTTGGTATTTGCACTTGGTTGCGCTGCCTCCATGCTGGCAACAAATATGCCGACCCTGCTGTTTGGCCGCGTTTTGCAAGGTCTTGGCGGTGGCGGGCTGACCGCTATGACGTTTATCGCCATCAGCGTGCTTTTCTTCTCACGTCACCAACCCCGCGTCATCGCTGTGGTATCCGCCCTTTGGGGTGCATCAGCCTTCATCGGGCCGCTGGTGGGGGCATTCTTCGTACAGTATTTCACCTGGCGTTTGGGCTTTGCCTTCTTCCTAGTGCAAGCACTTGGCCTCGCGATCTGGATCCGCCTGACGCCAGGCATCGGTAACGCGCCTGAGGCCACAGGCACACCCGTCACCCTGCCCGTCCGGCGCCTGCTTTTGCTCACAATCGGCACCACCATGGTCGCCGCCGCGGGCATCCGCGTAGCCTTCCCACAAACGCCGATCCTACTGATCACCGCCCTCGCCCTGCTGCTGCTGTTCCTACGCCTTGATGCAAAGGCCGGCGACAGCCGCATGTTACCCCACAAGGCCTTTCGCCTCAACAACCGTGCAGGGGCCGCTTTGCTGATGTGGTTCGCAATGTCCGCAGGTGTCATGGGCTTGATGAGCTACGGTCCCGTGCTGATGTCAGGCCTGCACAACACTCCACCCATTGTCATCGGGTATATCCTTGCAGGCGCATCCTTTGGTTGGACGATTGCTGCCATCCTTGTCTCGGGCGCACCAGAACACCAAGACCCCTACTGGATCGCTGGCGGGTTATCTCTTGTGGCGCTTTCCGTGGTGGGTTTCCTGATTTTCACCGCCACCGGCCCGCTTTGGATGATTGGTCTGCTTGCTTGGCTCGAAGGGCTTGGCTTTGGCAGCGCCTACACCTTCATCCAACGTCGCCTGATCGCCGTTTCCCCCAAAAGTGAGCACGCCCGCGTCACGGGTGCCATGCCAACCGTCGCACGTTTCGGTTACGCCGTTGGGGCCGCAATCTGCGGCATCCTTGCCAACGCCGCTGGCTTCGCGATTGACGCCGAAGCGGAGACCCTGCGCCTCGTCGCCCACAGCGTCTTTACTGGAAGCCTGCCATTTATTGCGATTGGTATGATAGCGATGTTGGGGTTCGTGAGGCCTAGGAAATAGCGCGCATTAACCGCCCAATTGTGGGCGCATCGCTTGATAGATAACCGCTGTCGCCACATTGGCTAGGTTCAAAGATTTGACAACAGGATTGCGCATCGGCAACCTAAAAAGCCGATCATCCATGCCATCCAACACCTCAGAAGGTAGACCACTGGATTCACAGCCAAATACCAAATATCCGTCGGCTTTATAGTCTGGATCATAGATCGTCTGCGTACCTGTCTCCTCAAAGAAATACAGGTCATTCCGCATGGGTTTGCGCGCGGTCAGAAAGCTTTGCCAATCATCATATTGCGTCAGTTGAACATGTTTCCAATAATTCGTCCCCGCCCGACGTACGGATTTCTCATCCAATGAGAACCCAAGCGGCCGGATCAAAATCAGCTCCAACCCCAACGCCACACAGGTCCGCCCAATCGCCCCCGTATTGAATGGAATTTCGGGGGTCACAAGGACTACTTTCATCTGCGGATCGGGCATCGGATATATCGGCTTTCTAATTCACATGCGCAGGATCAGCCCGTCGCCGGCATCCTGTTACCCCAGCCCAAGGATCTTTTACAATGTCAATTGTGGCTGCCTTTTGCTGCAAATCGCTCGACCATGTCCTTTGTCGTGTTTCCCTGCGGGTAACCAACATCAGGGACAGGAAGACCTAGCCATTTGCAAAGTGGATCCCATCCGTCTCCAAGGTTGTGAACCAAAAGTCGCTCAGAATCGATGGTCGCGATGACCTCTTCTGTGTTCCGATTAAAGGTGGCAATTGCATGCTCCCGATCATCAGGACGTCCATCGAAGACTTGCTCAGCAACCACCAATACGGCCAACCCAGCTGGATCATCGCCACTTTGGAGGTATTTCAGAATTGTTGCTTCAAAACTGGTCCACCAGCTTTCGGCTGATCGCAGCGTCAGTAGGACTTTCGCCTCTGGATACACGTTTATCAAGGATCGCCAGTAATAGGCCGAAGGCCAGTCCACACAGGCGTTGTAGCCCTGGAACAAAACGCCCCAATCCGGCTCTGCGCCATTGGCAAGATCAAGCCATGACTGTCGCAGTGGTGCCCCCTCTTCAAGCTCGAACATATGATGTGTCGGCCCAGCGCCTAAAATGTTCAGAGCGTTGCGCATTGAATCAGTTCCCGTCCGACCGAATCCAGTCCCAATAATGCTGAGTGTCATAAAAATAATCCCCTAAGCCAATTTCACGTCAATATTAGGCTATGTGGCCGCCTCAATAGGAGGCCTTCAAACTCCAATGTCGAAGCATTCCCACGGCTTGCGCGACAGCGAAGGGCTATCAACAGTTTCCAAGGCAACAAGGGCACAAACCGAACATCAGCAAATGAACACCCGCAAAAACCCAAGCACGAAATCAGCTCGGCATGACGTTCTACACTAGGCGCTACTTCCCGCGCAGGCGGATCACCACGTCGACTTTGGAGACTTCCATCCCCTCAGGGGCGTCTGGCACGCGAGCCAAGATCAACTGATCCGCCGGGGCATCAGTCAGCCGTGCCTCGTCTTCCCAATAGAAATGCGGATGGTCTGTCAGGTTGGTATCAAAATACGACTTCGACCCATCCACTGTGATTTCACGCAAAACGCCTGCCTCACAAAAGGCACGTAACGTATTGTAAACCGTCGCCAAAGACACCGGATCAGCGGAAGACCGCGAGGCTTCGTACAGGCTTTCTGCCGTCACGTGACGATCTTGCCCATCGCCCACAAGCAAAGTCGCAAGCGTCACACGCTGGCGTGTCGGACGCAGACCAGCATGCGACAACCAAGTCGTACTTAGGTCTGCGGCGCTTTGTCTTGCTTCATGCGGGATTTGCGCTGTCATGTTCAACTTCTTCGTTGCGAGTTATTCTCATATAACGTCAAACCTTCGGAGAATTCAAACATAATCGCTGCTTATATGCCCTTACGGCACCACTGCTCTTGCCCTTGAATGGCCCGCTCTGCTAAATAGAGGTAACCAACAGAGAATAACAAAGGACCGGCATCAATGGCCCAATACCCGAGCAGCTTTGATAAAGAAGACCTTCTGAAATGCTCCCGTGGCGAATTATTCGGCCCCGGCAATGCGCAGCTTCCCGCTCCGCCCATGCTGATGATGGATCGTATTACCGAGATTTCCGGTGACGGCGGCGAACATGGCAAAGGCCATATCGTTGCTGAATTTGACATCACACCAGACCTTTGGTTCTTCGATTGTCACTTCCCCGGCAACCCGATCATGCCTGGCTGTCTTGGCCTTGATGGTCTTTGGCAGTTGACCGGCTTCAACCTTGGCTGGCGCGGCTGGCTGGGTCGTGGTTATGCGCTTGGCGTTGGCGAAGTGAAGCTGACCGGCATGGTCCGCCCCGACCGTAAGATGCTGACCTATAAGATTAATTTTACAAAAGCCATTCAGACACGCCGCCTAACTATGGGTGTTGCTGATGGTATCGTCGAAGCCGATGGCGAAGTGATCTATCAAGTTAAAGACATGAAGGTTGCCCTTTCGGAAAGCTAAGATTTCTGAAAACCAACCCTATATATGACGTGGTCTTGCTTTTTCGGCAGTCCACTGACCCTGAATAAGGAGAGCGCCAATGCGCCGAGTAGTCATCACCGGGATGGGCGTAGTGTCCTCCATCGGGAACAACGTCGAAGAAGTCACAAGCGCCCTGCGGTCCGGTAAATCCGGCATCGTTGCTGCTGAGGAATACACCGAAAACGGGTTCCGCAGCCAGATCCACGGCATGCCACAAATCAACCCCGCAGAACACATCGACAAACGTCAGTTGCGTTTCATGGGGCCTGGTGCCGCTTATAACTACATTGCCATGGTCGAAGCGATTAAAGATTCGGGCCTAGAGGACAGTGACGTCTCTAATGAACGTACAGGTCTGGTCATGGGCTCTGGTGGTCCGTCCACATCGAACTTCTTTGCGGCCCATAACATCGTGAAAGAAAAAGGCGCGCCAAAGCGTATGGGCCCTTTCATGGTCACCCGCTGCATGAGCTCCACAAACTCTGCCTGTCTCGCAACGCCGTTTAAAATCAAGGGCGTGAACTATTCCATCACATCCGCCTGCACCACATCCCTGCATTGCATGGGCAACGGTGTTGAGCAGATCCAAATGGGCAAACAGGACATCGTCTTTGCTGGCGGTGGCGAAGAACTCGACTGGACCCTGTCTTGCCTGTTCGACGCAATGGGCGCGATGTCTTCCAAATATAACGACACCCCGGAAAAAGCATCCCGTGCTTTTGACGCAAATCGCGATGGATTTGTCATTGCTGGCGGCGGCGGCGTTGTGGTTCTGGAAGAACTCAGCCATGCTCTCGCCCGTGGTGCGAAAATCTACGCCGAAGTTACAGGTTACGGCGCAACATCTGACGGCCACGATATGGTTGCCCCTTCAGGTGAAGGCGCAGAACGGTCTATGCGTCTTGCTTTGGCCACCGTCGGTGATCGCAAAGTTGGCTATATCAATGCTCATGGCACCTCGACCCCAGCGGGCGACGTGACCGAAGTTGAAGCCGTGCGTCGTGTGTTTGGCGAAGGCAATGTGCCACCAATCACCTCCACCAAATCTGTTACCGGTCACTGCCTCGGCGGTGCAGGTGTTCAGGAAGCGATCTATTCCCTGATCATGATGGAAAACAAATTTATCGCACCTTCCGCAAACATCGAGGAACTTGATCCAGCCATCCGCCCCGGCGAGATCGCGACCGAGTTCGTAGAAAACGCAGAACTTGATACGGTCATCTCCAACAGCTTTGGCTTTGGTGGCACCAATGGCACTGTCGCCATGAGCAAATATCACGGGTGAATATAGATATGTCTGATTTAATGAAGGGTAAACGCGGCCTAATTATGGGTGTTGCGAACGAGCGTTCCATCGCATGGGGTATCGCCCGCGAGATGGCAGCACAGGGCGCTGAACTTGCGTTTTCCTATCAGGGCGAAGCCTTTGGCAAGCGGGTTCTTCCCCTTGCTCAAAGCGTCGGTTCTGACATCATGGTTGACGTCGATGTAACCAATGACGACTCCATGGATGCCGCCTTTGCCGTGTTGCAAGAAAAATGGGGCAAACTTGATTTCCTCGTGCATGCTATCGCCTATTCCGACAAGAACGAGCTGACCGGGCGTTTCATCGACACCTCACGTGAGAACTTCAAGAACTCCATGTCCATCTCGTGTTTCTCTCTCATCGACGTGGCCAAACGTGCGGCCCCAATGATGACTGATGGCGGTACAATCCTGACCATGACTTACCAGGGTTCCAATCGCGTGACGCCGTTCTACAACGTCATGGGCGTGGCGAAAGCGGCACTGGAAAGCTCTGTGCGCTACTTGGCAAATGACCTTGGCCCAGAAGGTATTCGCGTCAATGCGATTTCCCCAGGTCCAATGAAAACTCTTGCCGGTGCGGCCATTGGCGGTGCGCGTAAAACCTTCCGCCAGACGGAAGCCAACGCGCCCCTTCGTGCCAACGCAACACTCGAAAGCATTGGTGGTACAGCCGTGTATCTGGCGTCTGATTACGGCAAATGCACATCAGGTGAGATCATCACAGTCGACGGCGGCTACCACGTGCTGGGCATGCCCCAAAGCGAAAACCTGTAAAAACCAAAGGGCCGCATGATATTACATGCGGCCTAAGATACTTTAAAACCTGAAAGCCTTGTATGTCTGACACGCCTCTCCGGTATTTATTCCGCCGCGCTATTGCTCTCTTTATTGACTGGGCGCTTGCCGCCCTTTTGACCACCGCACTGATCTTTCCCATTATCAACGGCAACTCTGATAATATCCGTTTCTCGGGTATTCCGATCAGCTTATCTAAGTGTTGGGAGCCAACCGTCGCTCCTCAAGAGTTACATGATCTTATTGCGCCTTCGCCAATCGACAAGCTGACAATCTGTGAAGAAAAACCTTTCGGAATTAGAAATGGCCTGACCGCAGAATTGGTTTTTGATCTTCAAGAAAGCCGAAACGGCGCAGTCACGACACGTTCCTTTAAATCAAGAAGCACCGCAATTGATGACAATGGTCTGCCCATAACGCCATTTTATCCGCAAGGTATTCTGATTTTTATCACATTGCTTTTTGGTTCGGCGTATTGGCAAACCAAAACCAGCGGCTTCACCCCTGGGAAACGTTTTATGGGCCTGCGAGTTACTCCCAACACTTTTCCAACCGCCCTTCGCCGTGAATTTTGGCGTTGGATTCCACTGCTGGTTATGGAGGTAGTAATTCTGACACTGGCCTATATTCCTCTGACGTTCTTAATGGCCAACTTCACAGGTTTTATTGCTGTAGCGGGCGCCATGGGGCTGCTTTTAGTGTGGTATTATCTCTGGCCAATCATCCGTTGGAAGGGTGCGATGCGCCATGACCGAATATCAGGCACATTAGTGCGGCGTAGCAAGTAAAGCAGGTATAAAATCGCGATGCCAGCGTGATAGTCATCAACTCGGCCTTTCCCTCCGGTAAAAACCTACCCCACAAACCGGGTTTCCCTTCCCCACACTCTGTGCAACCTTCCCCGTGAAGGGAAATCACCATGCCGATCACCACCTGTATTTTCGACGCCTACGGAACCCTGTTTGACGTCAACTCTGCCGCACGCGCTGCGGCGGGCGAACCCGGGAACGAAAGTCTCGCTTCCTGCTGGCCCGCGCTCGCCGCAGATTGGCGCAGCAAACAGCTAGAATATACATGGCTGCGCGCGGTCGCAAATGCCCATGATGATTTCTGGCAAGTCACCCAGGACGGTCTTGATTGGGCTATGGAGAAACACGGACTTTCCGGGGATGCCCTGCGCACCCGGCTAATGCAGCTTTACGCGGAACTATCTGCTTATCCAGAGGTTCCAGAAATGTTAAAGACTTTAAAGAACGCCAGTCAGAAACTTGCAATTCTTTCAAATGGCGAACCAAAAATGCTGCAAAGTGCCATGGAAAGCGCTGGGATCGCAGACCTTCTGGATGACTGCCTTTCAGTGGAAAATGTTGGCGTCTACAAGCCCCATGCCCGGGTGTATGACATGGTTGGCGACCGCTTTGGCTGCGCGAATGATCAAGTGCTTTTCGTATCCTCCAACGGTTGGGACGCTGCCTGTGCAACCGGCTATGGCTTCACCGTTGCATGGGTCAACCGAATGGGTAATCCAATAGACCGCCTTCCCTGGAAACCAGCCCATATCCTATCTAACCTGACAACCATCCCAGAACTGGCAAAATCTCTGTGAATACAAATAGCTACACAACATCTGACGGCGTGAAAATCTGTTATTCTGATGAAGGTTCAGGCACACCATTATTGCTTCTTTCGGGGCTCACGCGCAACGCCTCTGACTTTCAATATGTGACGCCACATCTATCTGGTTACCGTGTTATTCGGCCAGACTACCGGGGTCGTGGACGTTCAGAATGGGCCCCGCATGAAACATATACAGTGCCCATCCAAGCGCGCGACCAAGTCGAGCTTCTCGATCATTTAGGCATTGATAAGGTTGCCATAATCGGCACATCCCTTGGTGGTCTGATCTCTCTCATTCTTGCGGTTACAGCCCCCCAGCGTTTGGCCGGCGTCTGCTTCAACGACATCGGGCCAGAGGTCTCAGATGAGGGTCGAAAATTCATCATGACCTACCTAGGTCGTCGCCCTCCACAAAAGACCCTGCAAGACGCAGCACACGCCCGCGCGAAGTTTATGGAGGGTTTCAAAGATGTCCCGATGGAACGCTGGTTACAGGAAGCAACCAACCATTATGTTGAGGAAAACGGGCGCCTGAACATTACCTACGACCCCGCCCTGCGCAAACCTTATGAGGCCGCAAAAAACGCCGATCAGCCCGATCTCTGGCCGTGTTTTGACGCGTTATCCGACCTTCCCATCGCCCTCATCCGGGGCGAAAACTCTGACATTTTGACGTTGGATTGCGCAGCCGAAATGTGCCGCCGCCGCCCAGATATGCCATATGAGAATGTGACCGACCGCGGCCACGTGCCCTTCCTCGATGAACCACAAAGCCTTTCTGTCATTCATAAATTTCTGGATCTTCTCTAATGGTTTCCTACGCCGATATTCAAGCCGCCCAATCCCGCCTTGCCGGTCACGCACGTCATACGCCGCTGCTTTCATCCCCCTTTTTGGATGAAATCGCTGGTCGAAAAATCCTCGTGAAGCCCGAATGCCTGCAACACACTGGTTCTTTCAAATTCCGTGGCGCTTGGTCGGCAGTTTCTGCACTGCCAGATGCGGCCCGCCAGAAGGGCGTCATCGCCTTTTCATCGGGCAACCACGCCCAAGGCGTGGCCCTTGCCGCTGCGCGCCACGGCGTACCATCAGTGATCATTATGCCGGCAAACGCCCCTGCGCTGAAGATTGCCAACACCCGCGCTTTGGGCGCCGAAGTGGTACTTTATGACCGTGCAACCGAGGCCCGTGAAGACATTGGCGACCGCCTATCATCCGAGCGCGAACTGACCCTAATCAAACCCTATGACGAGCCCCTAGTGATCGCAGGCCAAGGCACCACAGGTCTTGAAATTGCAACCGATTGCGATGCAAAAGACGCTGAGGTCCTAGTGCCCTGCGGTGGCGGAGGGTTATCATCTGGAATATCAGTTGCACTGGCACATGATGCGCCCCGAATGCGTGTAAGGCCTTGTGAACCAGAAGGTTTTGACGACACGACACGTTCACTTGCCTCGGGTAAGATCGAATATAATGCCACGCCGGAAGGCTCAATCTGTGATGCGATCGTCACCCCAGCCCCTGGCGAAATCACCTTCCCTATTATGCAGAAAAACTGTGGCACAGGAATTGTCGTGACGGATGACGAATGTCTACATGCCATGGCTCTCGCCTTTCTACGTTTGAAGATCATTATTGAACCCGGCGGCGCAGTTGCCCTTGCCGCAGCGCTGTTTCATGGCAATCAATTGACCACTGACACTGTTGTTTGCGTCGCCTCTGGTGGTAATGTTGATGCCGAAATGTTCAACCGGGCCCTCGCTCAATATGGGACGCCAAAATGACCCGATTTACGATTGCTTCTTTTAACGTCAAAAACCTGATCAGCGCCGATCAGGAATATTATCGCTTTGAAAAATACACCCCGGAAGAATACGCTTGGAAGGAAGATTGGTTGGCCGACCAATTGCTGTCACTTGATGCAGATGTCGTTGGGTTTCAAGAGATTTTCGAAGAGGACGCCCTACGTGCAGTGATCTCTGAGGCCGACAAACGCGGCGAAGCCTCCAACGAAAGCTCAATCCCTGACCACTCCAAACGCTATGCGCGAAAGGCCATTTTTCGTAAGCTCGCCTATACGCCCTATGGCCAAAACGCCGCACTTGCCTTCGCGCCCAATATAAATGACGCAGGTCCCGGTGAACGCCGTCCCGGCGTTGCCGTTCTGTCGCGCATGGGGTTTGTGGGTGAACCAGAGGTGATCCAACAACTTCCCAAGCCGCTTGATATCGAATTCGGTGGGTTGACCGAAGGTGACGGTGGATCTTTCCGAATTTCCCGCCTGTCGCGCCCAATCCTAAAGGTGCGTATTCCTGTCGGCGACCAAATCGTAACCGTGTTCAACTGTCACTTAAAATCCAAGCTAGGTGAATTCATTCGCCCTCAAGGTGCTGATTTTGCCCCTGAAGCTGATCTATTGGCCTATGACGCCGCTGGTCGTGCTCTTGGCGCTTTACGTGCCAGTTTACGTCGCACGGCAGAGGCTTGGATTCTGCGAAATGAAATCGTGAAAGAGTTGAGCGCGGGCAATCCCGTGATGGTTCTGGGCGACTTCAACGATAGTGAACATGCCGTCAGCAGTGAAATCATTTCCGGCGAGGCCCCGTTCAAAAACTATTCTTGGATGCGCCGCCACGATGCCCAGCGCGCCAATGAACGCTACTCCAGCGATCAGAATGACCAAATTCAAGGCGTTATCACATCCATGCGCCTGCATTCGGCAGAGAAGCAATTTGTGCGGAAATCTATGCGCGACATGGTTTACACATCGGCCTTCGGCGGCGTTTTTGAATCCATTGATCAGATCTTAATGAGTAACCATTTCATGCCTGACAACCCACAAGCCATTGGTGAAATGGAATACTTCTCTGTGTTGAATGACCACCTGACCGATGGTTCCCATACCGAAGCACCCTATAATAAGCTGGCCTCTGACCACGGGCAAATCATGGCGCATATGCGCATCGGAAAAGAGTGATGCCATTTGCAGATCTCAAAGGGCAGCGGCTGCACTATCTTGACGAAGGCCCACGCGATGGCGCGCCTTTGGTGCTGCTGCACGCGCTTGGCACCAACCTGCATTTGTGGGATCCAATCCTCCCGCATTTGCCGGAAGGTCTTCGTATTATCCGCATTGATTTACGCGGCCACGGCCAAAGCGATGCCCCGCCCGCCCCCTATTCCATGGGGGCTTTGGTGCGCGACGCGGAAGCTTTGCTTGATCATTTAGAGCTGCGCGATGTGGTGCTTTGCGGCTTGTCGCTTGGCGGGATGATTGCCCAAGGGCTGGCGGTGAAGCGACTTGATCAGGTGCGCGGCCTTGTATTGGCAGGAAC
>MAAC01017044.1_pt1 | contig 14500 bp, 8 predicted proteins | sample 1115981 | NCBI WGS metagenome assembly MAAC01 (sample SAMN04961126, study PRJNA320927) | seawater metagenome | isolation source: sample BD02T64 sea water enriched with oil for 64 days | place: USA:Gulf of Mexico | collected 2013-07-27 | reverse complement strand
TGGCAACCCATTACCCTCGAGTGATTACTGGTTTAGAATAGAGTATAAAGAAAACGATATCCAAAAAGAATTTAAAGGGCACTTTACCCTAAAAAGATAGATAAAGAATTATGATTATTAAAAAAACCATCCCAATTTATCGGGATGGTTTTTTTTGTATACAGATTTTATTATTACCAACTATGACCTTTTAGTTGTATTGCTGCTTTTAATATGTCTTTCTGACTTATTTGCCCAACTAATTTACCATCCTCAACGATTGGAAACCTACGCCTTTTAGATTTCAGGAATTTTTCAGCAGCATCAAATATATTCATATTACCATCAATAGTTTCCACATCTTTTATCATGTGTTGTTCTACACTAATATTTCCAATGGGTTGATTGTAATATCTACTTTCACTTATTTGTTTAATACAATCTCCTTCAGAAATAATCCCTACTAATTCATATTTTTCATTTACTACAGGGCCCCCGGAAATTTTTTGTTTAATTAAAGTATTTATTACATCTAATACGGATTCATCTGGACTAAAAACAATAAGGTTTGTCGTCATATAATCGGAAACTATAATATGTTCCGAAGTACTTTTTTCAGGTTTTGCCCTCTTTCCTATAAAACTTTTAATTCCCATAATACTACCTATTTAACTTCTTCTAAAGTAGACAAAAAAAAGATAATTTCCTTTCATTTTTATTAACAATGCTACCTATTTAATTTTAAATAGTATTTTTAATATTCCAAAATCAATCTATGAAACGTTTTCAGTCCCTTATTTCTTTGGTGTTAATTATTGTACTAACCTATTTTAGTTTTTACAGTTTAATGCCTCAAAGTGGAGCACCAGCATCCATTCCAAATACAGAATTTTCAGCCGAACGGGCACTAATTCCTTTAAAAGAGATTTCTAAAGCACCCCATTATATTGGTACAAAAGAACATACACGAGTTCGAGAATATCTTTTGGGACAATTACAAGACTTAGGATTGGAAACTGAAGTTCAAGAAGGCTTTGTACTAAATACAAAATGGAAAAGTCTGGATAAATCAAAAAATATAATTGCAAAAATAAAAGGAACCGAAAACGGAAAAGCATTGTTATTGCTTTCGCACTATGATAGTGCTTTAACACCATCGTTTGGTGCTAGTGATGCGGGAAGTGGTGTAGTTACGATTTTAGAAAGTGTCAGGGCATATTTGGCAAGTGGTAAATCTCCAAAAAACGATATCATAATTTTATTTACCGATGCTGAAGAAGTAGGATTAGATGGAGCCCGATTATTTGTAAATAAACACCCTTGGGCAAAAAATGTGGGTCTTACTTTAAACTTTGAAGCCAGAGGGAGTGGTGGTCCAAGTAATATGATTGTGGAAACCAATGGTGGAAATAAAAATTTAATCAAGGCATTTATTGATGCAAAAGTTAAATACCCTGCAGCATCTTCATTAATGTATAGTATTTATAAAATGCTCCCCAACGATACAGATTCTACTGTTTTTAGAGAAGATGGAGATATTGATGGTTTTTTCTTTGCTTTTATAGATGATCATTTCGATTATCATACGGCTAATGATACTTTCGAAAATTTGGATAGAAAAACACTTCAGCATCAAGGAGAGTATTTACTCCCTCTACTCCATTATTTTTCTGAATATGATTTAGCAACACTAAAATCTAAGGAGGACTATGTTTATATAAATTTGCCAATTATTAAAATGATAAGTTATCCATTTTCTTGGATCATGCCTATGGTTATTATAGCGATAATCCTATTTATGGCACTTATTTTCTTCGGGATTAAAACAAAAAAACTTTCAGGAAGATCGATAGCAAAAAGTTTTGTTCCATTTTTATTGTCTCAAATTTGTTGTGGCCTTATCGGATTTTATGGTTGGAAATTGATACTAATAATGTATCCTGATTATCTTGAGATACAACACGGATTTACTTATAATGGGCATACTTATATCGCCTTTTTCGTTTTATTATCACTTGGATTACTTTTCAGTATCTACCATAAATTTTCTAAAAATCTAAATGTTGCGAGTCTTTTAATCGCACCATTAACCTTATGGGTTATTATTAATATTTTAGTTGCTATCTACCTAAAAGGAGCGGCATTTTTTATACTACCCTTGTTTTTTGGGTTGCTCTCTTTATGGATATTAATCCGTCAGGAAACTCCAAATTTGATTTTAATGACCCTATTAAGTGCTTTAGCAATATTTTTGTTTGCACCGCATATTCAATTTTTCCCTGTAGGCTTAGGGTTAAAAATGTTAGTAGCAAGTACTTTATTTACGGCATTACTTTTTGGATTGTTATTGCCCGTTATTGGATTTTATAATATGAAAAAAAGCTTATCTATACTTTTTTTCATATTGGCAATTGGATTTTTTATAAGCGCACATTTTACCAGTGATTTTTCTTCTGAAAGGCAAAAACCAAATAGTTTGGTGTATTATCAAGATGCGGATCTAGGGAAATCTTATTGGGCAACTTATGATAAAGTATTAGACGATTGGACCAATGGTTATTTAGGAGATACTCCCGAAGAGGCGTCAAAATACATTGAATATGCTTCTGGAAGTAAATATAGTAGTGGCTATACATTTGCGGTTAAAGCATCTAAAAAAGACATCTCTTTATTTAATGTCGTATTACACAAAGACACCCTTATTAATGGAAATAAAAATGTGTCGTTTACTATTATTCCGAAAAGAGATGTGAACCAGATTAGCGTATATGCTAATGATGAAGCTGTTTTTAATTCCTTAGAATTTAATGGGCAACCTATGTCATTAACAAATGCATCTAGTAAGATAAAAAGCAAAGAATTGGTTCGATATTATGTTTCGGATAATGATTCTTTACAAATAAACTATAGTGCATCTAAGGACACTCCTATTATTTTTACTGTATTAGAATACTCTTACGATTTATTAGACAATGCCCAATTCTCAAACAATAGACGACCAGAGCACATGATGCCAAAACCATTTGTGGTAACCGATGCGGTGGCAGTTAAAAAGACTATTGATATAAATTTATTACAAATTAATGTAAAAGACTCTATTAATTATATTCAAGGGACAAAATAAAAAAAGGAGCCAATTGGCTCCTTTTTTAAGATTTTTCATCATTACCAGATTCGCACTCTGTCTTCTTCAGCAATAAACATATCATCACCTTCCTTAATATCAAAAGCTTCATAAAAGGCATCAATATTAATAAGAGGTTGTGTTGCTCTTACCATTCCTGGGGAATGTGAGTCTGTTTTAATTCGTGTTCTCAACTCCTCATCTCTTGTTAAAGTTCTCCAAACGGTTGCCCAACTCATAAAGAATCTTTGTTCTGCAGTAAAACCATCAATATCTTCAGGTCTTCCATTTTTTTTGTAAAGCAATTGCAAACCATCATAGGCACCTAATACCCCTCCTAGATCTCCAATATTTTCTCCTAGTGTAAATTTTCCATTGATATTAACACTATCTAAAACCTCTATTTTACTATATTGTGCTGCTAAAGCATCTCCTCTAGCAGTAAATTGTTTTAAGTCTTCTTCAGACCACCAATTTACTAGATTTCCATTGGCATCAAAACGAGCACCACTATCATCAAATGCATGAGAAATTTCGTGACCAATTACGGCACCAATTCCTCCGTAATTTACAGCATCATCTGCTAAATAATCATAAAAAGGAGGTTGTAATATCGCTGCAGGAAATACAATTTCGTTATTTAATGGATTAAAGTATGCATTCACAGTTTGTGGTGACATTCCCCACTCTGTTTTGTCTACAGGTTCTCCTATTTCAGATAGATTCTTAGCTAATGACCATTTGTTAATTGCAGTTATATTTTCAAAATAGGTATTGCCCTTTATTACCTCCATCATCGAGTAATCTTCCCAGGTATCTGGATAACCTATCTTTACTGTAAATTTATCTAACTTTTCTATTGCTTTTGCTTTGGTTTCTTCACTCATCCAGTCTAATACTTGAATACGAGCTTGATAAGAAGCAATTACATTACCAATCATTTCTTCTGCATTTTCTTTTGCTTCTGGTGGAAATTTGGCATCCACATACAATTGACCTAATGCTTCTCCAACATTATTATTAACCACTGCTAATGCACGCTCATTAGCTGGTCTCATTTCTTTAGCATCTCTTAAATATTTACTGTAAAATTCCCAGTTTGCTACTTCAATTTCTTCATTTAAACGATTCGCACTACTCACAAAAGTATCCCAACGCAAAAGGGTTTTAATATCCTCGATAGAATGTTCTGTTAAAAATGTATTTAATGCAGTAATAAATTTAGGCTGAGTTACGATAAGAGTATCTACTTTTTGTTTGATTTTTTTATCAGCCATCATTTTTTCTATATTGAATGATGGAATTAGCAATTGTGTTTCTGAAATAGATTTAGGGTTGTTATAATTACGCATATCTCTACTTTGAACTTTATCTAGTCGAGGTTTTGCCAATTGAGTTTCCATCGCTAGTATTTTTTTTGCAGAAGTGGTTGCAGAGATCTCATCATCACCTAAAAATTGTAACATTCTTGAAATGTGTTCTACATATTTTGAACGAATTTCAATAGATTTTGTATCCATATCTAAATAATAATCTCGATCCCCTAGCCCTAGACCATTTCCTACTAAATAAGCTGCATTAATAGAGCTGTCATTTAAGTCAGCAAAAGAAACAATATTCATAAATGGTGAGCTTACATTGGGAACCGTCATTAAAATGGTTTGAAGATCCTTTAGGTTTTTAATGCTAGCAATAGCTTCTAAAGCGGGTTGTAATGGCGTTATTCCAGCAGCATTACGAGTATCCATATCAAGTTTTGAATCGAATAAGAATAAAGCTTTAGCTTGATCGGTATCTGAAGCATAGTTTCCGCTTTCCTTTGCTTTTGCTAAAATCTCAAGCACATCTTTATCGGTAGATTTTCGCAATACAGAAAACCCTCCCCATATTGTTCGATCTTCAGGAATTTCTGTAGTTTTCATCCAATTACCATTTACATAATTGTAAAAGTCATCTTTTGGATTTACAGAACTATCCATATTTTCTAAAATAATTCCATGAGAAATATCATCAGCTTTAGCGGTTGCTTCTTTTTCAGTTTCCTTTTTATTTTCTCCGCAGGAACTTACTAGTAAAGATAGTACAGCTACTAGTGTAATTAACTTAAAATAATTTGTTGTCATAAATTAGGGTTGTTTTGATTGATTTTTTTTCTTGTTTACGTCTTTTAATTCTATTTGATATACCGAATCTAAAAACCGTTTTTGTTTTTCCAATTCTTGTTTTTCATTAGTAAATCGTTGTAAATCGATGGCATCTTTCTGAAATTTTTCATTAATCTGAATGATTAAATTTTTTACAGAGATATTCATTTCATCAAAATAATTTTTCAATTGTAGCGAATCAATTCGAGATTTATTAACCTCTTGCGCTAACAATTCTGAACGAGTTTTAACTACAATTACTCTGGAGGAAATTGCACGAGTATTTAGGGTATCAGGAATTTTTTTAGTCAAAGAATCAATATGAGAAACCAACTGACTGGTTCTAATTTGTAATTCTTCAACGTTATTGCCATTAATGGATTTTACTTCCCTTTCAAAATCTTCATAAGCTCCCCAATGCGAAACTTCTATCTTGGCTTCACTGGTAAGTTCTGGAAACACAAAATTAGTATTACCATATAAGCCTTTAGTTAGTTGTATTTTTGGCAATGGACCTTTGGGCTCTTCGGAAGAATTACCACAAGAAATTAGGCTAACACTTAATAGGAGTGTGGTAAAAATAGAAACAATTATAAATTTCATTTATAGATAATCTGTTTGCAGCAAATATACGGGTTCTCTTATCATATGAAAGTTAATATTTTCTGAAAGATAAGGGAGAGAATATACGTATATTTGACCTTCAAAAAAAAGGATTAAATTTTAATTAAATTAACCCATAAAGGTGGGATATCTATGAAAAAGAGGATACTTATTATCGGTGCATCAGGTCAGATTGGAACCGAACTTACGGCAGGTTTAAGAGAAAAATTTGGAAGTCATAAAGTAATTGCAACAGATATTAGAGAAGGAGATAGCTCACTTTTAGAAGGAGGACCTTTCGAGATTTTAGATGCCATGGATTATAAGGCTCTAGAAGACATTATCATCCGACACGAAATTACCGATGTATATTTATTGGCAGCAATGCTTTCAGCAACTGCCGAAAAGTTCCCTATGCGTGCATGGAATCTTAATATGAATTCTTTATTTAATGTGCTAAATCTTGCTAAAGAAGGCAAGGTTAAAAAGGTGTTTTGGCCTTCGAGTATAGCTGTATTTGGTCCTACTACACCAAAATTAAATACTCCGCAACAAACTATTATGGAGCCCTCTACTGTTTATGGGATAAGCAAACAAGCTGGTGAACGATGGTGCGAGTATTATTTTAATAAATATGGAGTAGATGTTAGAAGTATTCGATATCCAGGGTTAATAAGTTATAAAACATTACCTGGGGGAGGAACAACAGATTATGCGGTAGATATTTATCATAAAGCAATAAAACATGGGGAATATTTATGTTTTTTATCTGAAGAAACTACCTTGCCTATGATGTTTATTGATGATGCCATAAGAGCAACACTTAAAGTTATGGAAGCTCCTAAGGAGGATATAACAGTTAGAAGTTCTTACAATCTTGCTGGCTTAAGTTTTAACCCTAAAGAGATAACAGAAAGTATTAAAAAACATATTCCTGAGTTTAAAATCTCCTACGAATCAGATTTCAGGCAAGAAATAGCAAATTCATGGCCTCAAAGTATAAATGATGAAGTAGCCAAAAAAGATTGGGGTTGGAAAAACAACATTTCCTTAGAAGAAATGACAAGAATTATGCTGGATAATTTGAAATAAGAGGATATTTTTAGGGAGGAGCTTATATTTTAATTACTGGGTTTTAATTATTAAATTTAATTATGAATAAAAAGCTTCTTTTTTTTATTGCATTCCTTTTTGTATTAGCTTTTCAAACCCTAAATGCACAAAATAAAAAACCCAAAGTAGCTTTAGTATTAAGTGGTGGTGGTGCAAAAGGAGTGGCTCATATACCACTTTTGCAAACCTTAGATTCCTTAGGTATTGTTCCAGATCTTATTATTGGAACCAGTATGGGGAGTGTTGTGGGTGGTTTTTATGCTATGGGTTATTCTGGAGATAGTATTGCATCCATAACCAAAAACGCAAAATGGGACGAACTTTTAGGAGGGAAAACTTCTCTTGACGATGTAAGTATTGAAGAAAAAAGTGAATTCGGTAAATATTTAATAGACTTAGATATCATCGAAGGTAAACCTAAAACAACTTCTTCCTTACTAAATGATCAACATCTTAGAGAATTTTTATCATTCTATACATATCCTGTTTATAATGTTCTTGATTTCGATAGTCTTCCCATACCTTTTAGAGCGATGACAACAGATATCGTAAATGGTAAAGAAATACTTTTAAGAAAAGGAAGTTTAAGTGTAGCTATGAGAGCTAGTATGTCTATCCCAAGTATTTTTAGACCAGTACCTTATAAAGATGTGTTGTTAGTTGATGGTGGAATACTTAATAATTTTCCTGTAGATGTTGCAAAACAAATGGGTGCAGATATTATTATAGGAAGTGATGTGGGCGGAGGAATGAAACCAAAAGAAGAATTAGAGGGTATTACAACGATTCTGTTTCAAACCGCCATGTTAACCAGTAATATTAAAAATCCCGCAAGTAGAGAACTTTGTGATATTTTAATAGACCACCTTCCTAATTTAACATATTCTACTGGAGATTTTGCGAATAGTAATGAAATTTACGAAGAGGGTAAGATTGGGACATCGAAAAAGATGGATGAACTTATAGCGCTAGCCTCTATGCTTAAGAAATATAAGCAAAGGGACCTTCTACAACCTTCAATGGATAAAGAATTTATTTTAGACACTATTGTTTATAAAGGAGTTAGTGAAGAAAATATAGAACTAGTAAAATCTAGAACAAATATTTTACCACATAAAAATTACGAAATTCAAGATTTAATTGATGGAGTAAATAGAGCTATGGGGACTACCCTATTTAATCAAATAACTACAAAAGCAATCAAGAAGGATGAAACATTGGGATTAGAACTGTCTGGTTTTGAAAAATCCAAACATCAGGTAAAGGCTTCCTTACATTTTGATACGTATAGAAGTATAGGATTAATTTTAAATTATACCGGGCGAAATGTTCTTGGAAACTCTTCAAGGCTTTTAGTTACAGCAGATATCGCAGAACAGCCTAGGTTTAGATTGCAATATCAAAAACATTTGGGACCAAAGAAATCTTGGTGGTGGCGTTCTGAAGTACTAGGAGAATTTTTAGAACAAAAAATATTTTTAAATGGTAAGTTTGCCGACGAAATGAATTATCGATACTTTCAGTTTGATAATGAAATTAATAAAAATATAAACTCGCTTACAAGTTATGTTGGATTAGGGTTTAATTTTGAAAATACGCAGTTAAAACCTAAGGTAGACCCTGATATTAACGATAATGTTTTATTACTTGAAAAATATTATCTTAACAATTTTGAGATTGATTTACATTATTTATATAATGGTTTAAGTACCGTTTTATTTGCAAATAAAGGAGCTTTTTTTAAAGCGAAATTAACAAGATCCTTATACCAAGATCTTGATTTAAAATTTTCAGATGAGGATCAAACAGCTATTAATGGAGCCACAAATAATGTTACAAAATTGAGTTTAGATTTTGAAAAAAGAATCCCACTTAAAAATAAAATAACAGGAATCATTACGGCTACCTCAGGGTTTATTTTTGAAGACTCTTTAAAATCTGATGATGTATCATTTTCTGATTATGGGTTTGCATCAAAATATTTTTTAGGAGGGAATTTAATAAGCCCAAGAGAAAGCAGTTATGTTTTTTCTGGATTGCATGAGGATGAGTTAAATGTAAATCAATTTATGAAACTCAATCTTGGAATTCAATTCAATCCAATAAATAAAATATATATAACACCACATTTTAATATTGCTTCCGTTGGGTTTGATGATTTTGAGGAATACATAAAAGATGCCTTTACTCCCAAAGGCAATTGGGGAGAGCAATTAGAAACAAGTAGCTTAATTTCTTTTGGAGCTACAGCTGCATATAATTCTTATTTAGGCCCTGTAAATTTTGACGTTTCTTGGATAAATGAAATCAACAAGGTTAGAGTGTTTTTTAGTGTTGGTTTACAATTAAACATTTCCAATTAAGTGGATTTAGATTTACATAAAAAAAAACCACTCTAATAAAATTTTTCTAATGGGACTATTTTTTTATTACAATTGTTTCTCTGAATTTAGTTAGATTAAAAAAAAAGTTGTTTTTGCAGGAAAGTTTTTATATTAACGGTATTAAATAATAGCTTCTAATGAATAAATATAAAACAGGTTTATTTCTTCTTTTCTTATTCGTTTTCATCACAAATTCTAATAGTCAGGAAGGAATAAAAACAACAGATAGTTTAGCCCTTCAACTATCCAAACTAAATGACGGTCCTTATATTTTTATTGAAGAAAACCTGTTCATAGAAAAAAACATTATTAATGGAGAAGTCATCACGAAAACTTTAAAACCAGATGCTTTTGCTACAGAATTTCCGACAGATCCAGCGGTTTTTAATGACATTAATAAAATAGCTGCTTTTAGCGATTTACACGGGCAATATGACCTAGGGGTAGAACTGTTAAAAAATAACAACATCATTGATGAACAACTCAACTGGGATTTTGGAAGAGGTCATTTGGTCATCGTAGGGGATGTTTTTGATAGAGGCCCTAAGGTGAACGAAATTTTATGGTTAATCTTTAAGTTAGAACAACAAGCAAAAAGCAAGGGTGGACGAGTACATTTTTTATTAGGAAATCATGAGTATATGGTACTTCATGGAGATTTAAGGTATATCCATGAAAAATATGTGTTAACTGAAAAATTATTAGATAAAGAGTATCAAGAGTTTTATGACAACAATACGGTTCTTGGTAGGTGGTTACGTTCCAAAAACACCTTAGTGAAAATCAATGAAAATATTTTTGTTCATGGGGGGGTTTCTAAAAAGTTTATCACTAAAAACGATTATTCCCTTGAAAAAATTAATGCGATCATGAGAAGTTCCATAGATCGCAGTAAAGAAGAAATGAAAACGACAGACTTTTATAAAACCTATTACGGTAAAAAAAGCTTAATCTGGTACCGTGGGTATTTTAATGATGACTTAAAGGAGGAGGAAATAGATCAAATCTTAGACCTAATGGATATCGATCATGTGGTTGTTGGACATTGTTCCAACAAAAAAGTAGTACAATTATACAATCAAAAAATATTTGGCGTAGATTCTAGTATTAAAAAAGGAAAATATGGGGAAATCCTTTGGATTAAAAACAACCACTATTCCCGTAGAACTTTAAAGGGCAAGAAAAAAGAATTTGTTATAAACTAATCAGAATCAATTTTAAAACCCCCTTAACATGTGTTGAAGGGGTTTTAATTTATAAACGAATTTTCATTATAGTCTTAACGACCTCATTGACGAAGATGCTTCTACTAGAGCAAAATTAGGAGGAGTAAATGAAATTAATGTTGGAGGTGGACAAGCCTTTAATATTTGACACTCATTTTATTCAAAGAGGTCGTTTCGTAAGACAATCTGAAGCAGTAGCTAAATATCATATTTTGTTAGGAATTGGAGCTTTATCTAACCAACTAAGGGTTAAATAGTTTTGTTTTTATAACATATTTTTTTAGTGAATTAGTTTTCTTACTTTTAGAGTCAACTAACTAATTAATTATGAAAAAAACTTTCCTTTTTTTAGCACTTTTCTGTGCTATTTATTCAACAAACGCACAAGTCACATTAGCAGCCGGAGACATTGGTTTTGTAGGTATGAATACTGACACTCCAGATGGATTCTCAATTATTGCCTTGACAGATATTCCCGGAAACTCAATAATTTACTTTACAGATCAAGGAATTGTGAGCTCTTCTGCTTGGTTAGGTAATACAGAAAATCATTGGAGATTAACCCTTTCTAGTACCGATGTACCCTGCGGAACAGTTATTTCTTTTGTAGAAACTGCAACAGCCGATGTAGTTGCTGTTACTGGGATTACAGGGCATTCCTTTACTTGGATTCAAGGCTCATCAATTAACAAATGGAATTTAGGCGGTGGAGACCAAATGATCATTTATCAAGTAGCTAGTGGTGGTGTTCCTGCAACACCAAGTACAGCCACTTTTATTTCTGGTATTCATATGGACGATGGCGCAGGTAGCTGTTTAGATCCAATTACTGGATGGAGTGCTGCAGGTTGTGTGTCGTCCACCTCAGAATCCATTGTCCCTCCTGGATTAACAAATGGGACAAATTGTATTGCTCTTTTTCCTGCAACTGGGACTGAAAAAGACAATGCCAAATTTCAATTAGGTTTAGCAGGTACTGATAATATTAATGTAAATGTATTAAAGAGTATAATATTCAATCGCTCTAATCCTGATCCTACTTTTAAATGGCTTACAGACGATTTAAATCCATATAATATAACACCAGGAAATTACCCAGGCACGGTAACTTGTGGTTCTACAGATCCTACGGTTACATTAACCTCCAACAATCCCACATTAATTGAAAATGGTGGAGGCTCTATTACTTATACCCTTAATTTAAGTGCTAATGCAACAAGTGCTACTACTATTAACCTTTTAGTTTCGGGCACTGCAACCTATGGTTCAGATTACTCACAAACCGGAGCGGCTTCATTTTCTACAACTGCAGGTTCTGTTATAATACCTAATGGCTCTAATACAGCTAATTTTACATTAACGCTAAATGGAGATTCAAATTTAGAAGCAGATGAAACTATTCTGTTAAACATAACCTCAGGTACAGGATATTCTCCAGACACTCCTTTTAGTACAGCAAATACAATATTAAATGACGACACAAAAAATGTTATTCCTTTAGTAGCATTAACAGGATTAAATCATAGAAACGCATCTGGTAATACAGATGCATTTTCTTTTGTTGCACTAGATGATATTCCTGCTAGCACAACATTTTATTTTACAGATAACTCATTTAACAAAAACACCCTTTTATTTGAAACCACACAAGTTTTTCTTTCTTTTACAACTCCAACAAGTGGCTTAACCAAAGGAGATGTTGTCGTTATTACTGAAACTACAGCTAATAATTTTTCCTTAGTTTGTAATGGTAACACTGGATCAAATTGCGGAAATATAACTGTTATAAGTGGTAGTTTTTCAATTAGTTCTTTTGGTGAAACATCTTACCTTTATTCAGATTCAGACAGCAATCCTGCAAATGGAATTACAGATATTTTTTCAACCTTATATACAGGTCGAACAGTAGCAGGTTTTAAAGATTCAGGTGGACCGATACCTGCTATTGAAAACCCAGTTTCTCTATATATTGGTTCCATTTTAGTAGATGGTTTTGCACCAGGTGATCAATCTAATAATGATAATCCTGGGAAAATGGAATACAGACCTTCACTTAGAAGTAACACTGTAGATCAAGCAAATTTTCAAAACGTAAGTAATTGGGACCATTCTCTACCCATGGGAATTTTATCTGCTGTTCCATTTGCAGACATTGTTCTTGTAGGACCTCTTTCACCAAGTGTATCTGTTGTTGCAAGCCCATTAACAATTATTGAAGACAATGCTAGTAGTTCAACATATACATTTAATTTGTCTTCACCAGCAAGTGGAGATACAACTATAAATTTTGATGTTGGTGGAACAGCAACTCTAACTACAGATTATACAAGTAATGGAGCTTTAACGTTTACTGCTAGTACTGGTTCCATTGTGATTTTAGATGGCCAATCTTCTGCTACATTAACGATTACATCGGTTAGTGATGCCACGTTAGAACCTTCTGAAACCATTACCTTAACTATAGATTCTGGAATAGGCTATATTGGTGGATCACCAAATGTTGCAACATCATCTATCCTTAATGATGATACTGCACCATCGAATCCTTTAATTGCAATAACAGGGATGAATCATGTAGCTCCTGATGCGTTTTCTTTTGTTGCATTAGCAGATTTAAGCACAAGTTTTGACATTTTCTTTACGGAAGAAGTATATGACAATACAACCTTAATGTTCAACTCTAGTGCTAGAGTATATAAGTATACTACACCTTCAACTGGAACCATTTCTAGAGGAGATGTAATCGTAATAAAAGAAACTTCTCAAGGGGTATATACCATAAATTGTACAGGAAATTCTGGATCTGCCTGTGGTACATTTTTACAAGAAGGAGGATCATTAGATATGGCTTCTGGTGGTGACAGAGTATATGCATATGCTGATACGGATAACGATCCTAGCAATGGAATTACAGAAATTTATTCGGTAACGTATACTCTTGGCGGAAATACTATTCCATCTGATGAAGACCCTTCAATAATTTACCCTCAAGCAATTGTTGTAGATGGATTTGGAAACGGAGCTCCTAATAGAACAGAATATGATCCAACGAAGAGAAATATAGTAGTAGATCAAGCAGTTTTTGAAAATATCTCCAATTGGTTAATTGGATTAGCAAATCAAAATTTATCTACTGTCCCTTTCGCAACCATTACTATATTAGATTCTACTCCACCGGTTATTACTTGTCCACCTAATGTGACAGTAGAATGTGGTGGTGATACCACTCCAACCAGAACTGGAACAGCAACAGCTACAGACGATATTGATCCCACACCAACCTTTACCTTTGCCGATACTTCGGTAGCAGGTTGTGGTTTAACGGAAGTGATCACAAGAACATGGACAGCGACCGATGATGCTGGTAATTCTTCCACTTGTGTACAAACTATTACAGTTGTCGATACTACCGATCCTGTAATTATCTGTCCACCGAACACAACGCTCGAATGTGGAGAGGATACCAGTTCTGCCAATACCGGCCTGGCTACCGGAACCGATGGTTGTGGAACAGTGACTATCACCGAAAGTGATAGCTCAGTAGCATTATGTGGTTTAACTGAAGTTATTACAAGAACATGGACCGCCACTGATCAATGTGGAAATACAGCCACTTGTGTACAGACTATTACAACAGTAGACACGTCAGACCCTATAGTGTCTTGTCCACCTAATGTAACGTTAGAATGTGGAGAGGACACCAGTTCTGCCAATACCGGCCTGGCTACCGGAACCGATGGTTGCGGGACAGTGACTATCTCTGAAAGCGATTCATCCGTAGCAGGTTGTGGTTTAACTGAAGTTATTACAAGAACTTGGACCGCCACCGATCAATGTGGAAATACAGCCACTTGTGTACAGACTATTACAACAGTAGACACGTCAGACCCTATAGTGTCTTGTCCACCTAATGTAACGTTAGAATGT
>MAAC01016752.1_pt1 | contig 14504 bp, 10 predicted proteins | sample 1115981 | NCBI WGS metagenome assembly MAAC01 (sample SAMN04961126, study PRJNA320927) | seawater metagenome | isolation source: sample BD02T64 sea water enriched with oil for 64 days | place: USA:Gulf of Mexico | collected 2013-07-27 | reverse complement strand
ACCCGTTTTACACTGGTAAGTCTAAATTAATTGATGCTGCAGGACGTATCGATAAATTCAAAAACAAATACGCAAAATTCAAGAAATAATTTTCTTAGAATTTTCACCATATTTAAAAAGCCTCGACAATGTCGAGGCTTTTTTGTTGCTATTAGTTCAGAGAATATTCAAAGTAATCTTCTGTTTCTACAATTGGTTCATTGCAGTTTTCCAAATCATTGATAAATAAGTCGATTTGTTTTTTAGAAACATTGGGCATGCAAATTACATGCGCAATGTCTCCCTCTGTAGCCAATTGCCACTTGTCTTTTATTTGATTTGATGTTTTTGGTAAAACCACGGTAATCGCATTTGGGTTCCTCCAAGCTTTAATTCCAATCTCATTTAGTCTCTTTTCGCAATAGGTAGCAACTTCTAAACTGTGATTGTATCTTTCTCTTAGTCCGTCAATTCCTAATGTTTTTAACGCATACCATAAAAACAATGGCGAATGTCCGTTTCTAGATCCTGTAATAGTGGTGTCTAAAGAACCAATGTATGAAATCCCTTTAGCGATTCTATCTCTGTTAGATCGTTTGGCGATTAAAACACCTGTTGGCATTGGAGAGCCAATAAATTTATGTCCGCTAATAGAAATACTATCTACACCATCTTTAAAATCAAAAGGAAGACGGGGTTCCATAAATGCGCCAAAAGAACCAGACAGCGCTGCATCACAATGAATATAGTGATCTTGAATGGCTAAGTTTTTTAGAATTCCTTTGATTTTAGAAACATCATCTTTTGCTTCCTTCATAGTGGTTCCAAAAGTAGCCAGCATAATTACCGGCTTGTGACGATTCATTTTTAGTGTGCTTTCTAAATCATCATAATCTATTTCGCCGTTTTCTTGAGAGCGAATTACAATACTCGGAATGTTTAATAAGTGAATGTTCTTACGGATGCTGTAATGTGTAGACTCAGAATAATATACCACACCTTTTGGGTATAACTCACGTGCTAGATACAAACCGTATAAATTGCTTTCAGAACCTCCGTTGGTGACATAGCCCCAATAATCTTTTGGATTGGCACGGTACATTCTGGCAAAAAAAGCAATCACTTCTTTTTCCATTTCATGTGTTTGTACTTTGTAGGTTCCACCTTCAAAAGGGTCTCCTAAGTTGTTGATTGGATATTTAAAAAAGTTGTTGATTTCGCTATAATCAAAATCTTTAGAAACCGGATACCCTAAAAAGGTATCTCTGGCAACTTGTAGTTTGTTTTCAAGCTCTTTTAACCTATTTTTATCTATTGGACTTAAAGAAGAAGTAGTCGTGTTCATTTTGCTGATTTTAAAGTCGGCAAAAGTATTGAGAACAATAGTAATTAACTACTATGATTTGTTTATTTAGATTATTTTATTGTGAGATGTAATTTATGTAGAAAATAGCTCGGTATTTGTTTTAAATAACCAATAAATTAGAAATAATTTCTTTGGAGATTAACCATAATTAATAAGTCTCTTTAATAGTGCGTTTTTTATTTTAGCATTAAAATATTCAATTATGAAAAAGTATGTGGCTTTTGTTTTGATTTTTCAGTTTTCGGTTGTTTCCTATTCTCAAAATAATATAGGATTTAACTTTATAGGAGCAGATATAACTGACGTTAAAGAAAAACTTAATGGAGATAGCTTTTGGGAGTTCAATGGAGAAGTTGTTCGTGAAAACTATAAAGAGATATTAATAATAAAGAAAGGGAAAAAGAAACCATTTGTAGGTTATGGAGCTGTTAAGTTAAAAGAAAATAAAGTCTTTGAATTGGTGTTTTATATTGATAAAAAATTTGAGGAAGCTTTAAGAAAAAGACTGTCTTCGTTTTATTTGATTTCTAAAGACAAATGGAAAAGTAAATCAGAAAATTATATCTGTTTTATTGAAGATGAAGAGTTAATTGAGGTAAATGAAATAGGTTTTTCTGTAAGCAAAACAGTTTGTGATGGGAAGCAAAAAGATTAATAAAATAAAAAACCACTTCAAATTAATGAAATGGTTTGATAATGATGTGTGAAGGGTATCAAATACTTTCAACAAAATCTAAAAATACTTTTTTATGTAGTTCAAGATCCATGTTAGGAGAAAGTGCTACGCGGGCAATATAATCTTTGTCACCTTCTTTAGTAGTTCCTTGAGTAGAGGTTGCAGGAATGGTCCAGTAGCAGCCTTTTAACTGTCCATAACTTACACAGTACTTGCTTTCTTGTGGAATCTCAGTAATCATTAAATTGATTAACTTCAAGTTTAATGCTCTTTTATAGTTTTCTCTTTCTTCATCAGTGTTCCCTTTGGTAGGAAGGTCTAATGAGAATACAGATGGCGTAAATCCTTGTTGTGCTAACTCTTCAGAAACAAAATTGAGTTTTGCTGTTGGTAAAGTGTCTTGTATGAAGTTTACAAATTCGCGTGTGTTTTTATAAGCATCCTGAATTCTTTGATTCATTGAAGGCATTTGTTTTGCTAGTATTTCATATTGAAGATCTGTAGCCTCGTTATCACAAATACGTAGATGCAATGCTATTTTTTCCATCAAAGCAGCTGATTTCTTATTTCCTACACAGTAACCAGCAGTACATTTTCCGCCACTTGGAAATTTCGATCCACTAGCAAATGAAATCGTTCTAACTGTAGAGAGTATTTCATCATCTCCTAAAAAGTGCACATTTGGACAAAATGTTTGATCTAAAATAAAAACAGGATCAATAGCTGTTTTATCAGTTGCAGTTGTGCGCTCCTGACTTAAAACATTTCTTAATTGTGTCAAATCTGGAACTTCAACTCTTGGGTTGGTTGGGATTTCTGCAATGATGTAAGGAATCGCATCTTCGTTGGCAATTTTTTCTAAAACCAGGTCAATACTTTGAACCATATCATTATCACCATCAACAGGTAAATCTACAACTTCTACATTGTCAATACACGCAGCAACACGTCTTGCTTGGTCATTTGTGCCTCCGTAACAATTTGGAGGTACAACAATTTTGATTGCCTTTCCTTTATGGTTTTCTTGTGCGTCATGAACAAGCCCCATTAAAATGGCATACTGAATAGACAATCCACTAGAAGCAACTAGCGCAGTAGTATGTGCTTCTGTAATAGACTTGATTGAATCTAAGACAGTTGTTTTGTTTGCTGTGTCTATATTATTATCTGTAGAAGAGGTATCTATTAGGTTCTTTAAAGCAGTTAAAGAATTTGCTGGCGTCATTGCAATGGTTTCTCTTCTTCTTACATGCTGAATTTCTGAGATATACTCTTCGTTTTGAATGCCGTTTACAACTAAGACACTTCCTATGTCGGTATGTATATTGATAAAGAAGTCAATGGTTGGTGTTAAATCAAAACTACAAATTTCATCTTGTTGAGAAATGAAAATAGTACTTCCGTTAAATTCAGAAATAGTTTCTCCTTTTTCAATCTTTTTTAACTCAAAGATATAGCCATAAACACTTCTTAATATTTCAATATTAAAAAAGTCTGGTAACTCACCTGTATAAATGATTTGGGTGTTTTTCTGATCTAATAGATTTTTTCTCAGAATAGCCAAAACAGGAATCGTCTTTGATGAAAAACTAATTACACTATCAGGTGTTAAATTATTAGAATTCCCAATTACCCATTCAAGGACACAAGATAAAGGGTGTCCTAATCTAATATAGTCGAAGGCAGTCGGTAATTCATTAAGTGCTGATGATTTAGAATTGTTGTTATGAAACAAATTTTCAAACTGTTCAAGAAATTGAGTTTTAGCCAATTGTTCATCATAAATATCTAGTCGATGAGTTGTTAGATTTAACCAGCCGATAGGCATGTTTTCTATTACATCTTTAATATAATTCACCATTTTACTTGCTTCCATAATTTAACCTTTAAATAGGTTGGTAATATACATTAAATCCATTTTTTTTTAGCAATGTTGAAGGACGTTTTTGCTGCATTGTTTTTAACTTTAATAATAGCAAACGTTTTAGTACAGAATCAAGGTTGGTGCAAGGGCTTTACCTTAAGAGTTGTCCAAGCTAATTTTGTATTAAAATTCAATAGATGTAAGTAAAAAAAATCAATAAAGAACTGCTTAGATATTGAAACAAGCTCAATACAAAAGCAGTTTTAATTCTTAATGATAGGAAGAAGGTGTTTTTCCGGTTAGTTTTTTAAAAAATTTAATAAAACTAGAAGAGCTAGAGAAACCTAAGTTTGCTGCAATTGTTTTTAAGTTTTTAGATTTTTTTAATTCGACATAAGCAAGATTTAATTTCACCTTCTTTAAGATTTTTGTGAAGGTGTTGTCTTCGGATTTTAGTTTTCTCTGTAGTGATCGTTCACTTAAATTAAAGGCATGTGCAACGGTAATTAAATTGGGAAAAGATTTCGTGTATTCACTTAATAGATGTTGTTCTACTTTCAGGGACCATTTGTTGTCTTTTTGGGTTAAAAAATCTTTTGAGTAATTTATTAAACTCATCAAGATATTTGGATTGGAATTTACAATTTTAATATCGAGACTTTTGCTGTTTCCTTTTATGATGTAATGCTTTTTAGAATGTTGATGGGCTGTTGCTCGGGTAAACTCTCTTATTGTTTTTAGAGGTGGAGCATACGGAAAATAAATAGCTACTGGTGGAAACTCTTGCAGCGTTAAGTGGTAATAAATTTTCAAGGTCATAGATATTGTAAGTAAAGACACTTGTTTTGATCTTTCTGGAGAATCAATTGTATAAAGAGGGTTTGGAATTACAAGAAGCAAGAATTCATTGCTTTCTTTTTTTAATGATAATTCTATTACATCAGTAATAAGATTTATATAGGATACAGCATTTTTTAAAGCTTCATAAAAAGTTGGGGAATTCTGTAAAATAAAACCTAAGGTAGCTAAGCCTTCTATGGGGGTTTTAAGCCCTAGGTAAAATCCTAGTTCATTGTTTTTTGTTTCTTTTACACTTTCGGCCCATATTATTTCCGCCTGCTTATCGGTTAGGGTTAATTGGCCATTTCCAAGAGATTCAAATGTTATTTGCGCTTTTTCACATATAACTTCTGGTGAAAACCCTAGTTTTTGGACTTCAATCAATAGCCTATAAAACATGTTTTGACTCGTTAAATTCATCAAATAGAGATTAATGGTTAAACTTTAGTTTCTGGGGAACCATTACATTCAAAGCACTTATCAACATCTGTCGCAATTAGACATCTAATTGTCGCATAGGTATGATTTGTACTTGTGATATTTACAACAAGACTATTTTATATGTTATTGTGCATCTAGGAAATCACAATCATGAGTTGAAGTTATCATAATTATATGTATTAAAAAAATATAACGATAAAAATAAGTAGTTAAATTTAGATTACTGTTGTTGATGTATACAAGTGTCAATTCGGGGGAATGAGGTATGCATCTTAAACGTTGAAAAAGAAAATGTTTTCTTTTTATTCTTTTATTGTTACTGATTTTAATGTTTTGTTATGATAAAAAAAACCGCTTCAAATATTGAAGCGGTTTTAAATATTTACCCAAAAGGTATTGTTTTTACATATAATCTTCAATTGGATTACAAGAACAAATTAAGTTTCTATCTCCAAAAGCATCATCAACACGTCTAACAGAAGGCCAGAACTTATTGTCAGCAATATATGCTAGTGGAAAAGCTGCTTGTTTTCTAGTGTATGGCAATGTCCACTGGTCAGAAGTTAACATTTCTTGTGTATGTGGTGCATTCTTTAAAGGGTTGTTTGCGTCTTCTTTAGTTGCTTCAGAAATTTCTTTTCTAATAGCAATTAAGGCGTCGCAAAAACGATCTAATTCTGCAATGCTTTCAGATTCTGTTGGTTCCACCATAATGGTTCCAGCAACAGGGAAAGATACGGTAGGTGCATGAAAGCCATAATCCATTAATCGCTTCGCGATATCAACCACTTCAATTCCATTTTGTTTAAAATCTCTACAATCTAAAATCATTTCGTGAGCGGCACGGTTCATTTCTCCTGTATATAAGGTTTCATAATGTCCGTTTAATCGCTCTTTGATGTAGTTGGCGTTTAAGATGGCATTCTTAGTAGAATTAGTCAATCCGTCTGCACCTAACATGGTAATGTATCCGTAAGAGATTAGGCATGCTAATGCAGAGCCCCAAGGCGCAGAAGAAATAGCAGTAATTGCATTATCTCCTCCTGTTACAATCACAGGATTGCTTGGTAGAAAGGGTACCAATTGTGGAGCTACACAAATTGGTCCAACTCCAGGTCCACCACCACCATGTGGAATGGCAAATGTTTTATGTAAGTTTAGGTGACATACGTCTGCTCCAATAGTTGCAGGATTTGTCAATCCAACTTGTGCATTCATATTTGCACCGTCCATATATACTTGACCTCCATTATCATGAATTATCGTAGTAATTTCCATAATAGCTTTTTCATATACTCCGTGTGTAGAAGGATATGTTACCATTAATGCAGAAAGGTTCTCTTTGTGTAATTCAGCTTTTTCACGTAAATCAGCAACGTCAATATTTCCTCTTTCATCAGTTTTAGTCACCACAACTTTCATTCCGGCCATTACTGCAGAAGCAGGGTTTGTACCATGTGCAGAAGCAGGAATCAAACAGATGTTTCTATGAGAATCCCCATTAGATTCATGATATGCTCTAATCACCATTAATCCTGCAAATTCTCCTTGTGCACCAGAATTTGGTTGTAAAGAAGTGCCAGCGAAACCAGTAATAACATTCAATTGATTTTCAAGATTTGTTAAAACATCTTGGTATCCTTGTGCTTGCGCTACAGGAACAAATGGGTGAATATTTCCCCACTGCGGATTGCTCAATGGTAACATTTCAGAAGCAGCATTTAGTTTCATTGTACATGACCCTAAAGAGATCATAGAATGATTCAACGCTAAATCTTTACGTTCTAGTTTTTTGATATAACGCATCATATCAGTTTCTGATTGATACGTATTAAATATTTCGTTGTCTAAGAAAGATGTATTTCTTTGTGTAGCTTCTATAATTGTATTTTCAGTAGAAAATTCTGAAACTGTTGTACTCTTTAAGTTGAATGCTTGTGTAAAGCAATTTACAATTGCATTGATTTCTTTTAAAGAAACGGTTTCATTTACAGAAATTGAAACCGTATTGTCATCAATATAATTAAAGTTGATTCCGATTGATTCTGCTACCGTTTTTAATGTTTTCGCATCTGCTTTTATAGTAATTGTGTCAAAATAAGAAGCATTTGTTTGCTCAAAACCTAATCCAGTTAAAGCATCTGCTAAGGTAACAGTAGACGAGTGTACTTTGTCAGCAATAAACTGAATTCCATCTTTTCCATGATATACTGCGTACATACCAGCCATAACAGCCAATAATACTTGTGCAGTACAAATGTTAGAGGTTGCTTTTTCTCTTTTAATGTGTTGCTCACGGGTTTGCAACGCCATACGCAATGCTCTTCCGCCATCTACATCTTTAGTAACACCAATAATTCTTCCTGGCATACTTCTTTTGTAGGCTTGTTTGGTTGCGAAATATCCTGCATGTGGACCTCCATACCCTAATGGAATACCGAAACGTTGTGTCGTTCCAACAACAACATCAGCACCAAATTCAGCTGGGGCCTTTAATTTTACCAATGATAAAATATCTGCAGCAACAGCTACTTTGATATTGTTTTCGTTTGCTTTTGCAACAAATGCTGTATAATCATGCACTTGTCCGTGTTTTCCTGGGTATTGTAAAAGAGCTCCAAAAAACGCATCAGAAAAATCAAATTCCTCATGGTTTCCAACGACTAATTCAATCCCAATAGGAATAGAACGTGTTTGTAATATTGATAATGTTTGGGGCAAAATTTCTTCAGAAACAAAGAATTTGTTAGCCTTTGCTTTTTTCTTAACTTTTTCTCTAACGCTAAATAATAGCGCCATTGCTTCTGAAGCCGCAGTTCCTTCATCTAATAAAGAGGCATTTGCCAACTCCATTCCAGTTAAATCACAAACCATAGTTTGGTAATTTAACAACGCTTCTAAGCGTCCTTGTGCAATTTCTGCTTGATATGGAGTATACGCAGTGTACCAACCTGGGTTTTCTAAAATATTACGTAAAATTACACTTGGCACTATAGCTTCATGATATCCTAAACCAATATAACTTTTAAAAACGCTGTTTTTAGCACCTAGCTCATTGATGTGGTTTAAGTATTCATACTCACTCATGGCAGGAGCCAAATCTAAACCGTTTTGTAAACGAATATCATCTGGTATCGTTTCGAAAATTAATTGATCTAAGTTGTCTGCTTTGATAGTGGATAACATCTTTTCCTGCTCCGTTGTGTTGGGACCAATATGTCTTCTTTGAAATGAATTTGTGTTCATTGTTGTGATTGTTTGTTGTTGTTAAAAACAAAAAATATTTTGCGCATCAAAAGTACTTAAAATTCAAGACTTTTTTTGATATGATTTTGATAAAAAAATACATTTTATTAACCAAAGTAGATGGTTATGAACAGAATGGTTATTTTTGTAATATGGACTTTGTTAGAAAGCTTTTTGATTTTTATTTAAATGCAAGTATTCATGTAGCGCTATCAGTGTACTGTTTCGTGCGTATTACAGAGAGATATTTTGACTTGCCATACAATGAGGCCTTAGATTATTTTATCTTTTATGGAACCATTACTGGGTATAATTTTGTTAAGTATTTTGGAATTGCAAAGTTTCATCATAGAAGTTTGACAAAAGATTTAAAAGTGATACAGTTATTTTCGTTTTTTTGTTTTTTATTAATGTGTTATTATGCATTGCAATTACCATTGCCAACATTACTTTGGTACTTGCCTTTTGGGGCATTGACTATTTTGTATGCCATTCCTTTTTTAAGCGGATTTCAAAAAAACCTACGTAATATCAGTTATTTGAAAATTGTTATTGTGGCGTTGGTTTGGGCTGGTGTGTCTGTTATAATTCCGATAATGGATGCAGAACAAGCAATTGAAAACCCAGTAGTTTGGTATTTGTTTTTGCAGCGATTTGTTTTGGTGGCCGTTTTAATTTTGCCTTTTGATATTAGGGATGTGCAGTTCGATGCAATTTCTTTACAAACCATTCCGAAGAAAATTGGAGAGAAAAACACGAAGAAATTAGGCTTCGCTCTATTGTTGTTTGGGTTGTTATTAGAGTTTTTAATTGCGCCTGACCCTAGGTTTAGATCGATTTTTTTATTGGTGTTTTTAGCGGTGCTTTTTTTCTTAATGAGAGCTACTGTACATCAATCTAAATATTACAGTTCTTTTTGGGTTGAATTGCTGCCCATTCTTTGGTGTTTGGTACTTTTCGGATTTACAGGTATTTAGTGTTATTTTTTATCATATTTTTAAAAAGAGTTCCCTGTTTAGGAAGATATGATAATTCTTGAAAATTGCTTCTCGCTCAGTGATTTACTTTGTAGATTTGCTTGCTTAACAACAACACAACACAGTGAAATAATGAACATTCCAAAAAGAAATTACATTTTCGATTTTGACAGTACGCTAACTCGAGTAGAAGCCTTAGATGTTTTAGCTGAAATAACATTGGCTAACAATCCAAAGAAGAATGAAATCATTCAAGAAATTATTGATATTACCAACTTGGGTATTGATGGCGAAATTTCTTTTACTGAATCCTTAGAAAGACGTATTAAGTTATTAAGTGCAAACAAATCTGATTTGCCAAATTTAATCAATGAATTAAAAAAGCAAGTTTCTGTATCTATAGAAAGTAATAAAGGGTTCTTTGAGCAATTTTCAGAAGATATTTATGTGGTTTCTTGTGGGTTCAAAGAATTTATAGACGATATCGTATTGGATTATAACATTCCGCCTGAACGTGTATTTGCAAATACTTTTGAATTTAATTCTGAGGATCAAATTGTTGGATTTGATAATGAAAATGTACTGTCTACACACAATGGAAAAATACAATGTTTGAGAGATTTAAACCTTGAAGGTGAAATTCAGGTTATTGGTGATGGGTATAGCGATGCAGTAACAAAAGAAGCAGGTGTTGCAGATAAGTTCTTTGCCTATACCGAAAATGTTTCAAGAGATAAAACAACCCAAAATGCAGATCATATTGCACCAAATTTAGATGAATTTTTATTTGTAAATAGATTGCCAAGAAATATTTCATATCCAAAGAATAGAATTAAAATACTATTGTTAGAAAATGTGCATCCAGATGCTTTTGATAAATTATCAAAAGATGGGTTTACAGTAGAGACCGTTTCTAGAAGTTTATCTGAGGACGAATTGATAGAGAAAATAAAAGATGTACATGTATTAGGAATTCGTTCTAAAACAAAAGTGACTAAAAAAGTGCTTGAAGCCGCTGAAAAATTAATGGTGGTTGGTGCTTTTTGTATTGGTACAAAGCAAATAGATTTGGAGGTGTGTAAAGAAAATGGTGTTGTAGTTTTTAATGCGCCATATAGTAATACGCGTTCTGTAGTTGAATTGGCTATTGGAGAAATTATCATGCTAATGCGTAGTGTTTTTAAGCGCAGTACAGAATTGCATAATGGACAATGGAATAAAACAGCACTTGGTTCTAGAGAAGTTCGTGGTAAAAAACTCGGGATTGTTGGATATGGAAACATAGGGAAACAGTTGTCTGTATTGGCAGAAGCACTCGGTATGGATGTGTATTATTACGATGTGGAAGATAAATTAGCATTGGGTAATGCGACTAAAATTGAAAAATTATCGGACTTGTTAGCGCTTTCTGATGTAATAACATTACACATAGATGACAATGCGGCTAATAAGAATTTTATTGGAGAAAAAGAAATTTCTCAAATGAAACAAGGAGCGCATTTAGTGAATCTTTCTCGTGGTTTTGTGGTAGATATTAAAGCCTTGGCAACAGCGCTAAAAAGTGGTGCTATTGCAGGAGCTGCTGTAGATGTGTATCCAGAAGAGCCCGCCAAAAATGGAGACTTTTATACCGATTTAAAAGGCTTGGATAATGTAATTCTAACACCGCATGTTGGAGGTAGTACAGAAGAAGCTCAGAAGGATATTGCAGATTTTGTACCCAATAAAATGATGGCCTATATCAATTCAGGAAATACAGTAGATGCTGTTAACTTTCCAAATATAAGATTGCCAAAGCACAACAATGCACATCGTTTTTTACACATTCACCAAAATGTACCTGGTATCATGGCAAAAATAAATAAAGTATTGGCAAAATACGATATGAATATTACGGGTCAGTATTTATCTACAGATGATAAAGTAGGCTATGTAATTACCGATTTGGATAAAGACTACAATCCGAAAGTAATAAAAAAATTAAAAGAAGTAGAAGGAACTATAAAGTTTAGAGTTTTATATTAGTGGAAAAAAGCTATGACCTATAAAACATTTTTCGCTCTAATTTTGTTTTCATTTTTTTTATTGCCTATTTCTTCGCAGATAAAATTGAAAACATATGCAAATAAAATTGATAGCGGTTATGAGTTTTTAGCTGATAATGGTGAGTATTGTCCAGTTTCTGTGAAATTGACTTTAAAGTTAAATAATATGACTTCATCTAATGGGAATAATAAAGTATTTGTTATTCCTGCTAGAACTAAAGGGTATTTAATAACTAAATTGAAAGTTAAAAAAAGAGGAAAATATGGTTATGGGTCTAAAACAAGATATAATTACGGGAGCCATTTAAAGAAAGGTTATGATAAAGAATATATTTACAATCTACCTTTTAATAAAAATAAAGAGTTTAAAGTTTATCAAGGGTATAATGGAAGTTTTTCTCATGAAAATGAAAATTCGTTAGATTTCACGATGCCAATAGGAACTAATATCAATGCATCTCGTGAAGGAATTGTTGTTAAGGTAGTCGAGGAAAATAGTAAAAACTGTGGAAAAAGAGATTGTATTAAATTCAATAATTTAGTCTTAATTTATCATGTTGATGGTACATTCTCTGAATATGTTCATATTAAAAAAAATGGTGCATTAGTTAAGGTAGGAGATAAAATAAAAAAAGGACAATTAATAGCTAAAAGTGGTAATGTAGGGTTTTCTACAGGTCCACATTTACATTTTGTTGTTTTTCGTCAAAAGATAGGGGGGAGAGAAACACTTAAAACTAAATTTAAGATTAACGATGGAGTAAAGTCTGTATATTTAGAAGAAAAAGAAAAATATTATAGAAACTATTGACTATAATTTAATCTTATCTTTTAAATCGATAATCTTATCATCATTTACACCTAAATAACGTCTGCTTCCTAGATATCTGTTTTTATTAAATTCGTCGTAGTTTTTTTCATTCTCATTGATAGAGCTTAGATGTACATTGCTGGCAGAATGGATAAACTCTCCTTTGTTGTTTCCTAGCCAAATTCCAACATGAGTAACACGTTGTTTTTTACCGTCTTTTGCTGGAGTTCCAAAAAACATCAAATCACCTTTTGCTAAACCTTCGAATTTTAAGTTTTTGTCAACTACTTTTCCAGCGTGTACTTGCTGAGAAGCGTCTCTCGGAATTACAAAGCCATTCATTAAATAGACCGTTTTTGTAAATCCACTACAGTCGTTTCCTTTGGTAGAAGTTCCGCCCCATAAATATGGAACGCCTAACATGGTTTTTGCAGATGCTTCAATAAATGCAGCATTTGATGGATTGTTTTTTAGCCAAGCAGTATATAAAACTGCTTCCGATTTTTTTACAAAACCAATCCTTCCATCTGGATATTCTACTTCGTAAAAAGAAGTGTGTTCTTTGCGGATAGCTAGTATTCCACCAAAAGCAATGTCAGAAACTCTAGTTGAGCTGTCGTTTCTTAATTCATACACAAAGCCACTATTGGTTGTGTAGATGATTTTGTCTTTTTTGTTCCATGTTTGTAATTCATTGGCAGTCATTAATTGAATGCCTCCTGCATCGACCCAAGAAATATAGTTGTCTGGAGTTTGAACTCTGTACCAACTTCCTTTTTTATCCAATACTTTTAATTGCATGCCTAATAAACCTTGAGTACCTAATTCGGCAGAATGTTTTGGTTTTGATCTGATATTGATAACAGAATTGTTCCCCAACCCATAGGTTTTATTTCCTACTGCAGAATCAGGTAAGACCCGAACTTCATTTTTAAAGGATAGTTTTCTGTTTTTTAAGCTATCTAATAGAATTGAAAGCGCTTTTTTATGAGTTGTTTCTCCTTTTAAAATGCTTTTGTTATTTGTGTTTGTAAATTGAATATCAAACAAGGCAACTCTTTTGTCTGGAGCGTACTCTTTTTTTATTGTTGCATGCAAGTTTTCTAGGTTAGCAATAGAATTTGGACTTTCAGTGCAAGAAACTAATACAGAAACGAATAGTAAGAAAGACAGCTTTAAGGTTCTCATTGAGTTTATTTTTGAGCTAAAATACAAAATACTATAAGGTATTTACAAGTTAATTTTTTGAGCACCATTTTTAAGAATGGCAATGTAATTTCTCACATTTTTTAGTTCAAACCTGCTAGATGGACCAGATGCGCTAATGCTTCCAATAAGTTTATTGCTTTTGTTGAAAATCGGAATGGCTACACAAATCAATCCCAACTCGAACTCTTCCAAGTCCAGCGCATATCCTTGATTTTTTATTTTTTCTAATTCACTACTAAATGCGTTTTTTTTAGTGATGGTGTTTTTGGTAATCGCCGTAAAATTTAATGACTTTAAAATACTTTCTTTTTTTGTTTCTGATGAAAAAGCCAATAAGACTTTACCTATTGCTGTGGCATGAATTGGTTGATAAGACCCTACAGAGGTGCTTATTTTTAAGCCTTGAATACTTTCTGATTTGTTGATGTAAAATACTTGATTGTCTTTTAATACTCCGTACAGCACTGTTTCTTGAATGTCTGTAGCAATGTATCTAATTGGTGTTTTAGTTGCGTTAATTAATGATTGATATAAAGATACACGGTTGCCTAACTCAAACAATTTGCTCCCTAAGCTGTACTTCTCATTTTCATTTTGCTGTACTACTTTTAAGGAAACCAATGTGCTTAACAAGCGATGCGTTGTGCTTTTGTTATAACCAGATTTTGTTGCCAATTCACGAACGCCCCATTCTTTTTTATCGGTAGTAAAAGCATCTAGCAATGTAAATGCCTTAATAATGGATTGGTTTAAGTTTTTAGAAGTTGTTTCCATAGGATTTTTGTGAAATGATTTTGGCTAAGATAAGATAAATGTGTAAATTTATAAAACACCGTTTCATATAATGAAACACTTTGACTTTTTTGCTTGTGATAATCGGAGCAAAATGATGTATCTTTAGTGTTCTTATGAATTCGTTTGATAATAGAAATAAAGAGAGATGTATCAAGACAGTTTAGCCTACGCACAAGAACAAGATAAGCAAGATAAATTAGCGCATTTGCGAGATCAATTTCATATTCCGAAAGATAAAAAAGGAAATGACTGGTT
>MAAC01019447.1_pt1 | contig 14508 bp, 12 predicted proteins | sample 1115981 | NCBI WGS metagenome assembly MAAC01 (sample SAMN04961126, study PRJNA320927) | seawater metagenome | isolation source: sample BD02T64 sea water enriched with oil for 64 days | place: USA:Gulf of Mexico | collected 2013-07-27 | reverse complement strand
GATCGCCGTTCTCATAGAGTTCGGGTTCAATTTCAAACTCATTCATCCCTTCACTATTTTCAAAGACTCCCCATTCTAAATCCTGGCTGTTTTGAGTATCAAAGTATCTCTGTAAATAACAATCATGAAGGTTTAGTTTCCGAGCATGAACGCCCAGCCGTTCGTCTTGTGAAAACTCAACTCCCTCAACCTGAATAGACGGGCGACATCTGCGTATATACATGAATACAAACCCAATCGTTGACAAGATTAAGCCCGCCACGCCAAGTCCTATTGCAAAGAACACCCAAAGGGCATTTGATAGTCCATACTTACCGGGCCCCGCTTCAAAATCTCTAGAAAAGATCATGATGAGCATCATCATCCAAAGGATTGAAAACACAAAAAGCGTAGACGATGCTGAAACAAATGCTCGTCTGATTAGACCTCCGACATTCCGGCCAACAGCCCACTCACCTTGCAACTGCTCAATAAGCTCATCCCGCTGAACGATCAACTCGCCACGCGATTGAGCCTGCCCTTCGCTCATACCTCAGCCATCGCCCGTGCGTACACCTTGATACATTTCTCCGCGGCTCCGTCCCAGTTTAACCCGCGAAGCTCGAATCGGCCGTGCTCGCGAAGGGTCTGGCTCAGCGGCGGATAGCGCAGCACCGCGACGATCTTGTTGGCCATCTCGTCGGTGTCCCAGAAATCAACCTTGAGCGCGTGGGTCAGCACCTCGGACACGCCGGACTGTTTGGACACAATCACAGGGACATCGTTACGCATTGCCTCAAGAGGCGCGATCCCGAAGGGTTCGGAGACGCTGGGCATCACATAGCAATCGGCCATTTGATACACCCGGTCCACATCGCGCCCGCGCAGGAACCCGGTGAAGAGCACCTTGTGCCCGATGCCGATTGACGCGGCGTGCTCGATCATCCGGACGGCCATATCGCCGCTGCCCGCGACGACGAACTTGACATTGTCCTCTTTTTCGAGCACCCGCTTGGCGGCTTCGATGAAGTACTCCGGGCCCTTCTGCATGGTGATCCGCCCGAGGAACAGCACGATCCGGTCTCGTTTCTCGATCGCAGCGCCGCGCTGTGGCTGGATGCCGTCTTGGGCGACGCCGTTGTACACAACATCAATTTTGCCATCCGCCACGCCATAGCGTTCGTGGACGATCGCCTTGGTCAATCGTGACACCGCGATCACCCGATCCGCCCCGTGCATCCCGGCGCGTTCGATGTCGTAGACACCTTGATTGATATGCTCGCCTGAACGATCGAACTCGGTCGCGTGAATATGGCAGACCAAAGGCTTGCCCGTGATTGCCTTGAGCATCATCCCCGCAGGGTAGGTCAGCCAATCGTGGGCATGGATGACATCGAATCGTTCGGTCATTCCGAGTGCCGCGACGAGTCGTGCGTATTTTTGGGCATCGCCGAAGAGATCTGAGCCGTAGCCCCCACTGCCCGTGCCCATCTCGCCGAGCGATTCGAGAACGGATTCGATCACGGTGGCGAGCTCGTCGGCCGATGAGCCGGCGACGGATGCGAACTGCTCCGTATCGGCACTGGACACGATCGGGCTCGTTGATGATGCTGTGTGTGTTGTCGTTTCTCGTTCTTCTTGGATGGTCTCGACCACTCGGCGGAGCACATCGCCCGCATCAACCCCCGGGTAGGAACTCGGGGAGCTGGCTTTGAATGTTTCGAGCTGGGTCATGATCTTGCGATAAGTGACCGTTTCTTGTGTGGTGAGTGATCTGGGAAGCTCAGTCGTCTCGCTGGGCCCGGGGGGCATGCGCGCGGGGATCGCTTGGCGTGAGAGCTGACCGGCCCGCAAGCCAACTGCCCGCTCGGCGAGAATCCTCGGTCCGACGAGTTCGACATGCGAAACATGACCCTCGGGGATCGGGTGAGGCAGCACAAAGACCACTTCGTGTCCTTGAGACACAAGTGATTTGGTCAGCCCATCGACCGCTGTTCCTAAACCGCCTGACATAAATGGCGGAAACTCCCACCCGAGCATCAGAATCCGCATCGTCGGGACCCGGCCTTCCTATTTAAACCAACAATAACTCAAATCATCAATCTTCTTGTGTGTCATCCATATCACCAAGCTCACGGAGCACGATTTCGTATCCCAAGAGCCAGATCAATGCGTGCTGAGCAGCTTTGGGATCATCAATCGCGGTCGTAAGCCTTGATCGGAAGACATACATCAGCTCTGGTGATCGAAAATGATCAAAGCTGACCTTGGCGTCATGGTGTCCCAGGTCGATGACTTCTTCTTCGATGAGTTCGTCGAGCTTGTCGCCGGTGTTGACGAGATCGCCTTCGATCGAGCCTGAGAGCCAACGGTCTTTGGTCTCGAGACTGATCCAGACCGCATCATCAACGATGCTCACCCGATAAAACGCCTCTTCCGCCGAATTTTTGGCTTGGCAAGAGAGTCCGCGATCATCAATGGTGATCTCGGCGAAGACTTGGGCGGTGCTTGCACCGTCTTTGACAACTTTGTAGAGTGCTTGTTTGGCATCACAGGAGAGGGTAGACATTATAAAACCTTGGCTTGAGCAGGTGATCAAAGCATCCCTTAGAGCCACTGGCACCCTATAAGAATCCACTTTCTGACCAATCGTAGCGTACTGTGTGTTCAGGTTCCGCTCCTAGGGGCAGAAACGATGATCTGATTTTGAGTTTGAATAGAGAGATTGGGTCGACTCGGTGAAAATGGCCGATATACTTCCCCTCGCACGACCTGCCCAGGTGGCGAAATTGGTAGACGCGCCACCTTGAGGTGGTGGTTCCTGTAATGGGATTGGAGGTTCGAGTCCTCTCTTGGGCATTTGCATTGAGCAGCACCGATCATTCGGTGCTGTTTCTTTTTTTGCCTACTTTGGCTCACTATCCACCAGATCGTGTGTCGTCTCATCGCTCTATTCTTTCAGATATTGCACCTTTTGGTCATACACCACAACCCTGCTCAAGCCCCCCCAAGAACCGTCCGATCTCGATGGTGTTCGGACGGAATGACGCCGATTGAAAGAGGTGACTTGTGCGTGTACTTGTTGTTGATGATTCTGCTTTTATGCGAAAAATTATCTCGGAGATGGTGTCCTCAGACCCAGCCTTTGAAGTCGTGGGCATGGCCCGCGATGGCAACGATGCGGTCGAAAAGGCAATGCAGCTCAAGCCCGATCTGATCACGCTTGACATCGAGATGCCCAACAAAGACGGACTGACCGCACTCCGCGAGATCAACGCCAGATGCCGAGCATTCAAGCCCGCGGTGCTGATGTGCTCATCGCTTACTGTCGCTGGCAGCCACGAGGCACTCAAAGCGATGCGCATCGGCGCGTCCGATGTCATCGGCAAAGACCCGTCAACCGTTGGAAAAAAGGACGCCAGTTTTAAGACCGAACTGCTCGTAAAACTCCACGCCATCGGCGGTCATCGCCAGTTTATTCAATCAACCCCTGCACCAGGAGCCAAAGGGGTCAAGAATCAGGCACCTACACATGTTGGCCCAGAGATTGATTTCTCTCGAGTCAAAGCGGTCGTGGTTGGATCGTCAACCGGCGGCCCGCCAGTACTAGAAGAGATTTTCTCCAAACTCGCTAACACACTCCGTGTACCGATCATCGTTGCCCAGCATATGCCCGAGCAGTTCACCAAGAGCTTGGCTACAAGGCTCGACCAACACTGCAACTGCTCGGTAGAGTTGGCTTCGCATGGTGCGATCCTCTCGAATAATGGCGTCCATATCGCCCAAGGCGGCAGCCACATCAAACCAACCCGAATCGCTGGGGGAAAAATCGTCGCTCGTCTTGTGGACTCTGTCCCGGGCGCGATCTACCGCCCTTCAATAGATTTGCTCTTCAACATCGCATCCGAAATCTATGGAAAGAACCTGCTCGCGATTCAGCTCACCGGCATGGGGTCTGACGGCGCCGACGGCGCTCAAGCGATCAAAAAATCCGGGGGCCAAATTATTGCTCAATCCGCAACATCGTGTGTGGTTTACGGCATGCCCAAAGCAGTTATTGAGCTCAACCTGGCAGATCAAATACTCGATCCAAAAGAAATTCGAGATCTTCTGCCCCACCTGAACACCACCGAAACCACCACAAACACTTCGATATCGTCGAAGAGCACGCAAGTCCGCAAATCTGCTTAACAACAGATTGATCCACGCCGATCAACTCGGTGTCCGATCCGAACGATATCCCATAAGACCAAGTTTCAAGCCAAGCCGGAGACACATGATGCAACAAAACTCCTCGTCCAACGGCCAGACAACTGCCCAACTCCAACTCGTGAGCTTCACGGTTGGAGATGAACTCTTCGCAGTTGACATTCTGAGCGTACAAGAGATCAACCGAATGATGTCGTTAACCAAGGTGCCTCAGAGCATTGATGGTATTGAGGGCGTAATCAATCTCCGCGGCCGAATCATCCCGGTGCTCGACCTGCGTGTCCAGTTTGGGCTTGTCCCATCAGAGCTCAGCGAAGAATCACGCATTATCGTGGTCGAAGTCCAGGGCAACACCATCGGATTCATCGTTGATTCCGTCCAGCAGGTGCTTCTGATTGATCGTTCGATTATTGAGCCAACCCCGCAGATGACCACCTCGATCGATTCGAGCTATGTCGATGGCATGGCCAAGCTTGACGACGACCTGCTGATCTTGCTCAACCTCGACAACCTGCTCTCTCCAGAAGCATTGAGCAAGCTCTCGAGCATGCAACGCACCGCCGCCTGATTTTGCCATTGATATCCATATTTGTAGAAAGCCAATCTGTATGAGTGCCACAACACACAAAATTTCGATGAACGCTGTTCAGTTCAAAAGCATGGCGAAGATCATCTATGACCGATCAGGGATCCATTTCCCAGATTCAAAGAAATACATCATCGAATCTCGGCTCTCACATCGGATCGTCGAACTCGAGATGGAAAACTTCGATCAGTACATATCGTATCTCACGATGGGACCATACCAGACCGAAGAGTTCCAGGAGATGTTCAACCGCATCACCATCAACGAAACAAGCTTCTTCCGCAACGATGCGCAGCTCGATGTCTTCGAGAATCAGGTTCTTCCAGGGCTTCTCGAAGCCCGCGCGTCGACGAAGCGTCTCCGGATCTGGTCCGCAGCCTGTTCAACCGGCGAAGAACCATTCACCCTCGCGATGCTCTTGCACCGCACACTCGGTGTTCGGCTCAGCGACTGGCGGATCGAGATCCTCGGCACCGATATCTCTGAAAAAGCACTGACAGTCGCCCAAGGCGGCAAGTACAACTCGTACGCGGTCCGCACGACATCGAGCATGATGAAGAGCCGATACTTCAAAGAAGATGGGCGTGATTTCATCCTCGACGACACCATCCGCTCGATGGTGAACTTCGAAAAACACAACCTCAAAGACACGCTCGCAGCCAAACGCCACGGCAAATGGGATGTCATCTTTTGCCGAAATGTTCTCATCTACTTTGATGATGACATGAAATCAAGCGTCCTGGGCATGTTCGATAACCAACTCGTCAGCGATGGCACGCTGTTCATCGGGCACTCCGAACGGATTAAATCACTCACCGATCAGTTCACTCAACTCCAAATCCCGCAGGGCTTCTGCTATCAGAAGACCGATCACATCTCAAACTTGAAGGGAAGCTAACCCATGAGTATGTACGACTTCGATCCAGAAATTATGCAAGACTTCCTGACCGAGTCCGGCGAGTTGCTCGAACAACTCGAAAGCGACTTGGTCGTTCTCGAAGCAGACCCCAACGATCTTGATCTGCTCAACCAGGTCTTCCGTGCTCTGCACACGATCAAAGGCAGCGCATCGTTCCTCGCATTGACCAACCTGGTCGCGATCGCGCACTGTACCGAGAGCGCACTGAATACTGCACGCAACGGGAACCTGTTCATCGGTAAGGGCGAGATGGACCTGCTACTTGCAGCTGTCGATATCCTCAAAATTCAGTTCGAAGAACTGGCTGAAGGCGAAACAGACCTCACCGCTGCAGATCCAGATCTCATCGCCAAGCTCACAATCTTGGGTGATGGCGGATCACTCGATGACGCGCCGGCGGGATCGCAAGATACTGTTCAGGCTGCAGGAGATACCGCACCGATTTGCGAACCTGTAACCTTCGCCGACGGACGAACGGTCACCGCAATCACTTTCGATGCTTCCAAGCTCGATCTCATCGAGCATCTCGCGATCGATATCGAGGACAGCATCACCCAAGCGATCGCCAAACTCGAAGAACTGCTCGACAAAGACACGCGGACATCCGCGGGATGCAACCTGACCGAACTCTTCGAAGATGTCGCACGAACAGTCGATTTCTTTGATGTTGAGGAGGTCAACACGCTCGCGAACGCACTCGTCCAAGCTCTCGAAGGAATCGATTCGCTCGAAGATGAGCACATCATCCAGATCATACCTCGACTCCATGCTTTGTGCCTATTGCTCAATATCCAGACCAAAGAGTTGATCAATCAAAGAGTCATCAGCTGGGATACAACCACGCTGCTTGGTCGTTTGGAGAAAGCATCCAACGGCGACGCACTCGCCCAAGGCATGCTTGAAGCAGGGTGCGATCCGATCGCAGCACTCAACTCCGATGGTATCAATTTTAGTGACTTCGAAATCGAAGCTCCGATACCATCAACACCAACCAGTGAAGCACCAACACCTGGTGCAGCACCAGTTGCAGATGTTGAATTCAGCGACAAGCCAGAAGAAAAATCCACTCCTTCGAAAAAGGGCCCGGCCACAATCATCGAACAGACCATTCGCGTCGAGGTGGCTCGTCTCGAATCGCTCATGAACCTCGTTGGCGAGCTTGTGCTTCAGAAGAACCGTATCGGTGCGATGTCAGAAGACATCGCCAAGGTAATCGGCGATACTGATTTCGTCGAACAAGTTGAAATCACCGCGAGCACACTCGATCGTGTGACAGGAGATATCCAGGTCGCGGTCATGCGTACACGGATGCAGCCTTTGGATAAGTTGTTCGGGAAGTACCCCCGACTCATCCGCGATCTGGCTGCCAAGACAGGCAAAAACATCCAGCTTGAAGTCATCGGGGGCGACACCGAGGTTGACAAATCAGTCATCGAAGAACTCGGCGATCCGATGGTCCATCTTCTTCGCAACAGCGCCGACCACGGGGTTGAAATGCCCGATGTCCGTGCTGCAGCCAATAAATCAGAAATGGGCACAATCAAGCTCATCGCCAGCCACGACGGCAGCCATGTGAATGTGCAGATCGTCGATGATGGTAAAGGGCTGAGCCGTGAAATCATCGGCAATAAGGCTGTGCAAAAGGGATTGGTCTCCAAAGAACAACTCCCCACACTCTCTAACGAAGAGGTCTTCCGATTCATCCTCGAAGCGGGATTCTCGACCGCTGATCAGGTCTCTGATCTCTCAGGACGAGGAGTCGGCATGGATGTCGTCCGAACCAATATCGAGAGCAAGCTCAAGGGCAGTATCGCCATCGACTCGGTCGAAGGCGAAGGAACCACGATCAGTATCTCGATCCCCCTCACCGTGGCGATTATGCCCGCGATGATGGTCGCGGTATCGGACGAGGTCTTCGCGATCCCATTGACCAACATTACCGAGATCGTTCATCCAACGCCCGAGATGCTCTCGGAGCTGGGCGACGAGCCGGTGATTCATCTCCGCGGGCAGGTCTATCCATTGATCAGTTCGCAGGACATCTTCGATGTCCCAGATTCCAAACGAACCGACGAAGACTTCGTCGTGGTCATCGGATTCAACCAGAAAATCATCGGTCTGCGTGTGTCGCGCGTGATCGGTCAGCAGGAAATCGTGATCAAGCCGCTCGACGGCGTACAACGCGATGGCCCGATCTCGGGTGCAACTGTCCGCAACGATGGTGGCGTGAGCCTCATCATGGACATCGCAGAACTCATGCGAGTTTCACGAATTCAACGCACCCACGCGATGAGCACATAACCCAAAACTCACACAGTCACACACACCGTCATCAAGGAGTACTCAGATGGACGCCAGTTATATCACCCCATTCATGACATCAATCCAGAATGTCTTTAGTACGATGTTCCAGCTCCCCGTAGAAATCGGTGAGCCTCGCATCAAGACCGATTCCAAGACTACCCATGATGTCTCAGGCATCATCGGCGTATCCGGCGAAATGACAGGCACTATCGTGCTTTCAATGCCTTCGGATACCGCAGAATCCATCGTCACTCTCTTCACCGGGATGAAAATGGATTCAGAGTCTGAAGACTTTGCCGATGCGATTGGCGAGTTGATCAATATGATTTCGGGAAATGCGAAAGCCGAGTTCCAACGCAAGGCGGTCTCGATCTCATGTCCATCAGTTGTCATCGGTGCAGGGCATCGTGTCGCTTCAGGATCAGGGGTTCCATGTGTGGTCATCCCATGTAATACAGACTGTGGCGAGGTTGTCCTCGAAGTCGCACTCCGTGAAACAACCGAAGCAGCAAACTCCACATCAGCCGCCGCCTAACACACGCCACCTAAGAACCCACCAAGGAGCATACCAATGCGAATCCTTTTGATCGATGACTCAAAGACCATGCGTAATATTCAAAAATCCGTGCTCAAGCAGCTCGGATACACCGATCTTGAAGAAGCATGCGACGGGCAAGACGCGCTCAGTAAGATCGACGCCTTCAAGCCCGACCTGTGCCTCGTTGACTGGAATATGCCGGTCATGGACGGATTGACCTTCGTCAAGACCTTCCGTGAGACGGACAAAACCACGCCATTGATTATGGTGACCACCGAGGCCGAGAAAAGCCGAGTGATCGAAGCGATCAAGGCCGGGGTCAACAACTATGTGGTCAAGCCCTTCACGCCAGACCTGCTCAGCGAGCGAATCTCTGAGACACTCGCCAAGTGCAGCGTAAGCTAATCTCGGTCGAGCCGCGAGAGTATTCAGATAATCCAGCCACCCAGCCACGCTCTGTGCACACGAGCGAGCTGGGTTTCGCTGTATCCACACCACATCCAACCTGTGAATCTGGGCGATATCCATCTTGAACCATGATTGGTGCCCAACGGAACCGCAAGAGCTAGAGTGCGGTATATTGGTGTATCCCCATCAAAACGGTGGACGCCAGCGATCTAGATGAGCACAATACCGCACATGAGCCCCAATCACACCCATTCAAGCACCCAATCCCCCCCATCACTCTTCTCGCTGATCGCCAGAACCGGCGGGGTATTGTTCGTCCTTAATCTTGCTGGAGCACTCTTGCTCGGTGGCTCGCCTCAAGCCTCGACCAGCATCATTACCCAAACCACATTCCAAGCCGAGCCAGATGCGCATACCGATGCCGGGATTCAAGAGTGCGTTATCACCCTGCTCTCGGGCAGAAGAATCACCGGTGAGCTCGTCCGCCAGGACTCGCTGATCGTCGTTGTCAGGATCAACGGCATCAACACGACCTTCCAACGCGATCGAGTTGCAGCGATCAAAATACTGCCTCCGGTTGCTGAGCGATTCGCCCAGATGCGGGCAGCGATCGACGACGATGACATCGAAGCCAGGCTCACACTCGTCGAATGGCTCCGCATTCGTAAGGCATACCCCCTGGCAATCAAAGAACTCGAATCGGTCCTGATCAGTGCCCCAAACAATCACCGCGCCAAGCTCTTGCACACCTGGCTGACGGAATACAACAAACTTGATGTGAACAACACGAACGACAAGGCTGATGCAACAACACCAAAGAGCACTCGACGAAACATAAAGCGACCATCCAAATCACAAATCGCCCGCCAGAACAACATTCCGCATTTGACCAAAGAGCAGATCAACCTCATGCGGGTCTACGAAATAGACCTGAGAGATCCACCCAAGATACGCGTTCCCAATGACACGCTGACCATCCTGATGAGCCAAAATCCAAAGGAGTTCTCGCCCAATGAGGACGACCGCAAAGCGATCTACAATCTCCCCGAAATCGAAAAGCTCAAACTCCTCTTCACGCACAAAGCACGCGATCTCTATACCCAGGTGATTGTCCTCGAAGACCCAACGGCGATGAAGCTCTTTAAGAACGAGGTCCACTCTCGTCGAGGATGGCTCATCAATACCTGCGCATCGACCCGATGCCACGGCGGCACCGATGCCGGTCCATTCCAACTCATCAACACCCGTCTCAACTCCAACGAGACCGCCTATACCAATCTGTACATCCTCGAGTACTACGTCCTCGCCGACGGCAGCTCATTAATCGATTTCGAAGACCCACAACGATCAGCATTGCTCCAAATGGCAATGATCGAGAAAAACTCCCTCAAACCACATCCGGTCATTCCGCGGGACTATCCAGGCACCGGATTTCGACCAATTTTCAAATCAACCCGGGATCGGAACTACCGAGAAGCGATAGATTGGATCAGATCGATGTATCAGCCCCGCCCAGAGTATGAGTTTGACCGAGTGATCCAACCGGAACCCAAACCGGCCCAAACCGCCCCCTGAAAGCCCTCTGTCCATTCCCTGTATACATAAGTAGTCTCTGGTGTGCTACGATGGGTTTCCCGTTTTCTGGGTTTGATTCTTCAGAACCAGTGCACGACCAACTGAAAATGAGCATTTAGGATCAGCAATGACCAATACCACATCTGTATCACTCCGCCGAACACTCCAGTTAAGCTCTACCTGTGCGTTGATTGCATTGGCAGGCATCGCTGGCATCACCGGGTGCTCAAAGTCTGATGATGCTGAGGCTGCAGTCAAGCAGGCCGGGCGATCGTTTAGCTCGATCGCCGCGGGCGATTCGACTGATGCCCATACCTTCTCGGCCAAAACCTACAAAGAAACCGAAGCATTGGTTGCACCATTTGCGGGCAGTGAAGATGGATACGCCGAGGCGGCTGCGGTAACGCTGTCTTTGTCGAAGCTCGGACAAACCGCACTCGCTTCTCAACTCGCAGCACGAGCTGAGACCCAAGCATTACAAAGAGCCCGCATCATCCGAGGCATGCTCAACGAATGGCTCACGATGACCGCGATCGCCAAGGGTGCGAGCCAGTTTGACGCATCTGCCGAACGCGCCGACATCGAAAAACTCATCACACTGCGTCAAGACGACATCGAGCAGTACACCAAACAACGAAACACCATCGATTCGCAGATCGGCGAACTCGATACCCAAATCGCTGAGTTGCGTGCCAAGTCCAACACCGAACGCAACCTCGCGGGCGGGCTTGAAATCGAGATGCCTCGGGTGAGTGCCCAGCAGGCTGCCGAAATGGTTGTCCGTGTTCGCGAGCATACATTGCGAGCCGACGGCTATGAACTCGAAGCGATCCGGATCGAAGGCGTCGTCGGGCAACTCCGCCCGGGTGCACGCGAAATCAGCCTCAATGTGGATAAAGCAGCATCTCAGGTCGCGTTACTCATCGAATCCCGCGAAGAACTCCATCAACGCGAGGCATCGAGCCGAAACGATGCCAAGCAGGCGAACGAAGCCGCAGCAGCAGCAGCCACGCGGATCGAACAAGCGGTCAACGAGTACGCCGAGTTCCGCGATTCTGATGTCATCAGCGCCAACGAAAAAGCGATCTCATTGGGCAAATCAGCATCATCGGCACTCCGCGATGCCAACCGGGCAACCAAGCAGATCGCATCGTTGACCAAGGCATCCGTCCAGCAGACCCTCGCCGAGTGCTATTCTCGCCAGGCAACGGGGTACGCAGAATCTGCCATCCTCTTCCATGCACTCGATGAGGCCGGGCTTTCGGGCAACTGGGCGTCACAATCCCAGACCGCACTCGGGCATGAAACCGAGGCACAAGAAGCAGCCAACGAAGCATTCCAAAGTGCAGCATCCGCACTGCGTGGTGCACGCGTCCGTGGCGACGAGGGCGAAAAACTTGAAGCAACCGCGGTTCGGCTCGACCGACTCGGAGGCGTTGAGCCCGAACCCGAGTTCGAAGACTCCTTTGAAGACGCTGGTGAAACATTCGAAGACACATTCGATGAAGAGTTTGCCGACGAAGAAACCGACGAAGAGATGGACGCTGAGCCAACCGACGACTAAAACCGTCTGGCTCAACAACGCACACCCGCATCCGATTTCGCTTCAAAAGCGAAACTTTCTTGCGGGTAGTCCCTAAGATCATCCATGAGCACCGCAGACCAAGCAAACACTACTGAGCTGCCCGGAACGCCAACGATCCCGCAGGTCGATCAACACGCTGTCAAACCCAATGCCCCAGTCGTCGGCAAGGTCCATGCGACCTATTTGTGCACCGCATCGCGCAAAGCTGCCGGGTTTGTTCGCCATATCGAGATTGATGTCTCGGGCACTGAACTCGAAAATGCGTGGCACGCAGGACAATCGTTTGGTGTGATCCCCCCGGGCACCCAAAGCAGCGGCAAGCCTCACAAGCTTCGTCTCTACTCGATCGCGGCCCCCACCGGCGGCGAGACGGGCGACGGCACCATCATCACCACCACCGTCAAACGAGTCGTCGACGAACACTGGGACACACACAAACTGCTTAATGGCGTGTGCTCGAACTACCTCTGCGATCTCAATGTTGGCGACGAGGTCTTGCTAACCGGCCCGGTCGGCAAGCGGTTCCTCTTGCCCGAGAACCCCGCCGACCACGACTATATCTTCATCGCCACAGGCACCGGGATCGCCCCGTTCCGATCCATGATTCTGGACTTGATCAAACTCGGGATGCCTTCGCGCATCGCGATGATGATGGGCGCGCCTTATGAATCTGACCTGCTCTATGACGACACCATTCGAGGGTGGGCGAGCGAATACGACCAATTCACCTATCACACCGCGGTCTCGCGTCACCTGACGCCGAGCCAATCCAAGAAGCTCTATGTCCAAGATCGGTTGAGCGAGGACTTCGATCAGCTTGGGCCGATGCTGGCATCAAAGAGAACCCTGATCTATGTCTGTGGCATCGCGGGGATGGAACTGGGCGTCTTCCAGACCCTCGCAAGGCTGCTCCCGCCCGACCAACTCGCCCAATACCTCAGTTTGGCCCCCGAAATCGCGGGCGACATTGACAACTGGGAACGCAGAATGATCCCCAAGAAGATCAAAAAGACCAAACGGGTCTTCCTCGAGGTCTATTAAGCCGTTGACCAAGTGTTCGCTGGCTCCAAATCCTGACAAGACACGAGTTAGGCGATAAACTCTTTGCAAATCTCGGACGCTGACTCCTAGGCAGCGATCGACCATATCCAACTCTTATTTCAAACTGAGGGAACGCCCTGTGATCCGATCCAACTCATTCATCAAATCTTTCGCTCGTGCCCTCGTCTGTGCTGGGGTGCTATGCATGCTCTCGCCGAGCGTGTTGGCCCAGAGCAGCGCCCAACTCCCACGCTCGACTGTTGAAGCCATCTCGATCAGCGCATCGCAACGCACCCAGATCGACAGCTTTGTCTCGGTCTGGAGCGAACGAGCACTGAGCGATAAAGCTCAAGACTCCAAACGCGCGATGGAAGCATTGACCAAGCCCTTGCATGGGCGTGGTGTTTCCGTTGCGTTCCGCCAGAGCTACACCCAAGCAATCATGGGCTTGATGAACGATCTCGATACCCAAGGCTCGATCGGCGCGACGCTCTCGTCGCTCCGCATCGCTGGCGAGTTGGCCACCCCCACGGGCGTGTCACGGATCAAGGCTTCGATGTCCAACGAGGATCTGGGCGTACAAATCTTTGCGGTCTCGCGTGCAGGACAGGTGTTCTCCTCGACCTCCAAGAACAGCCCGGCGATCACCTCAACTGATGCCAACGAGCTCATCAACGCCATCGACAGCCTGAGCACAGCTCAAGGTGTGAATCACGAACTGCTCGGCGCTTGCGTCCGGGCACTGAGCATCGCGACCGCGCTGCCATCGAAGGACATGGGCGATGCCCGCTCCAATGCCATCGTCGCATTGGCCAACGCGGTCGGGCCGCACCTTCGGGGGTTGAGCGTCAGCGATGACCCGAGCTTTGCGCAGGGTTTGGCACTCCAAGCTGCGAGTGCCGCGACCGCTTCAATCGCGGACATTAGCTCGGACACCAACCTCGATGCGACCAAAGCAGCTGTCGGGCTTGGGGGCGACATCATCTCGATCGCTCTTCGTCGTGTGCTTGGCAACACCATCGAACCAGTCTCCGATCGCGGGTTGACCGTTCGCTCGGTCCAAGCCGGCGAAACCTTGCTTTACTTCGCGCTCCGCAAGGACGCCGAGCTCCGCAACAAATCTGCCAATGCCGTCCGCGAGACCGGATTCTCCGACCAGCTCGCAGCCGGCGATGACAAGGCATTCCGCAACGACGCATCGCGTCTGCTCGGTCCTGGCTCGAAGATCGTCAAAGACTTCGACTTTGCGGACGAACGATTCCTCCGCTAAGCAGATTCACTGAGCGAAACACCGGAATCACCAAACTTTCATCCCTCGCCCGCACACAACGATCGTTGTGTGCGGTATTGTGTATTCATGTTCC
>MAAC01018091.1_pt1 | contig 14520 bp, 12 predicted proteins | sample 1115981 | NCBI WGS metagenome assembly MAAC01 (sample SAMN04961126, study PRJNA320927) | seawater metagenome | isolation source: sample BD02T64 sea water enriched with oil for 64 days | place: USA:Gulf of Mexico | collected 2013-07-27 | reverse complement strand
GTGTGGCCCGCACTGGATTCGGGTAGGTTGCTTGAGGCAGTTGGTGACAGCTGTCCCAGATGAATGATTGTCCGCGACAGAACCCGGCTTATCGACCGACTTTTCACCTTATTCCTTTCCTAATTAGGTGGTTTAAACACCTAGTCAGTTTGATTTGATGGCAACCATCAAATTGCTTATAAAAAAGCCTCTTTTTTATTTCTAAATGTTCTCACACCTAGAATCCACTTTAAGTGTTGTTAAATAAGCTCTTGAATCACAGGGCTTTTCTGTTTTGCTTTTTTCTCGCTTTTACCTCCAAAACACCTGTAAGTCATTGTTTTTACATCCCAAATTGGATTTTGGCTGCGTCTAATTCTTGACAGTGCACCTGTAAGCTCCCTATAGTGTGAAAAAGTGGTGGAAAGTGGGTATTTGTCCCATAAAGTGGAAATTATAGGAAGCATCGTGTTTAGAGGCGTTAACGCAATCAATTTGGATCAAAAGGGGCGCATGGCATTGCCAACACGCTACCGTGATTCTGTGCAAGAGCGTTGCGCTGGTCAACTAATAGCCACCATTGATACCGAAGAGCGATGTTTGCTTTTGTACCCCCTACCTGAGTGGTTAGAAATTGAACGCAAGATTGAAGCATTACCCAGTTTTAATAAAGCTGCAAGACGAGTGCAGAGATTATTGATTGGCCATGCTACTGATGTTGATATGGATAAAAATGGACGCTTAGTGCTTCCTCCCGTTTTAAGAAATTATGCAGGATTAGATAAAGAAATAATGTTAGTAGGACAAGGTAAGAAATTTGAGATTTGGTCAGAGTCCCACTGGAATGAAAAACGGGATTCGTGGCTTGAAGAAGAGAATATGGCAGATGAACCGTTGCCAGAAGACATGATGTCGTTGTCACTATGATGCCGGCAAACGTATTTACTCACAATGCAGTACTTTTAGCAGAAACTATTGGCGGTGTTATTACCGATGAAAATGGTTTCTACATCGATGGTACGTTTGGGCGGGGAGGCCACGCACGCGAGCTTCTTAAGCAGTTGGGGGAAGAGGCTCGCGTGGTGGCATTTGATAAAGACCCTGAAGCCATCGCGATTGGAAAACAATTAGAACAAGAAGATAGTCGTTTTGAAATTCATCATGGATCATTTGCAGAAATTACTGCGGTGGTAACGGCTAAGGGGTATGAGGGGAAGGTGAGCGGCATCTTACTTGATTTGGGGGTTTCTTCTCCTCAATTGGATGATGCGGAGCGTGGTTTTAGTTTTATGAAAGAAGGCCCGCTTGATATGCGAATGGACAACGCGAGTGGTATGACTGCTGCTGAGTGGTTGGCTGTTGCCAGTGAAGAAGAGATTACTACGGTATTAAAAGTCTATGGGGAAGAAAAGTTCGGGTTACGAATCGCCAAGGCAATTGTTGCCGAAAGGGTAGAAAGACCTCTAACAACAACTCTTGAACTTGCTGAACTGATTGATAAGGCTAGACCTGTAAAAGAAAAGCATAAACACCCTGCAACACGTTCATTTCAGGGTATTCGAATATACCTAAATAAAGAATTGGATGACTTAAAGACTTGTTTGAACGATGGGTTAGAAATGTTGGTGGTTGGCGGTCATTTTTCGGTGATAAGTTTCCACTCATTGGAAGACCGTATTGTAAAAAAATTCATTCAAAAGCACGTCAAAGGTGATGACTTTCCTGCAGGTCTCCCTGTGTTGGACAGTCAGCTGAATAAACGGCTGAAAAGTTTAGGTAAGGCTCAGAAAGCATCTGCTGGTGAGCTGGAAGTAAATGTTCGCGCTCGCAGCGCAGTGTTGCGAGTCGCAGAAAAAATAGCGTAAAGGAAAATGACAGCATCACCAACAGTTAGTGATAATGCAGTATCCCAACAGCGATCGTGGTTCCTTGTAGCCACGGTCGCTTTGTTGGTTGTGTTATCTGCAAATTCGGTGATTTATTCAACCTATCAAACACGTAAGCTTGTTGCTGAATTTCAGCAACTGCAAAATATGCGAAATGATATGGAAGTGGAGTGGGGGCAGCTGTTATTAGAGCAAAGTACTTGGGGGTCCTTTAATCGCGTGGAGCGTTTAGCGAGTAAACGATTAAAAATGATTGTACCAGAGCCAAATAAAATCGTGATGGTGAGCCAATGAGCGTGCATGAGCAAGAGAAGAATTTTTCTTGGCGCTTCTACTTTGTTGTAGCGGCTATGCTGTGTGCGGCTTTAGGGGTTGCTGGTCGAGTTAGTTATCTTTATGTCGTCGATAAAAACTTTTTGCAGAATCAGGGTGATAAGAGGGTTTTGCGTACTGCAGTGATACCTGCACATCGAGGAATGATTACCGATAGAAATAATGAGCCGTTGGCAGTAAGTACACCCGTCACAACGGTATGGGCCAACCCCAAACAATTGATCGGAATACAGGCTCAATGGCCGCTGTTAGCTAAGAAGTTAGGTACCAGTGAAACACGGTTACGTAACCGTATCTTAGGGAATCAAAGCAAACAATTTATTTATTTGCGCCGTCATATGACACCTCAGCGTGCGGGTGAAATTTTAAAAATGAAACTGCCTGGTGTTCATGGCCTGACTGAGTACCGTCGTTATTATCCTGCGGGGGAGGTTGCTGCTCATGTTGTGGGTTTTACTAACATAGACGAAAAAGGACAGGAGGGCATTGAGTTAGCGTATAACGAAATCCTAAATGGTACCCCTGGCAAGAAACGAGTTGTTAAAGATTTACACGGGCGAGTTGTTAAAGATATTGGCTTAATAAAAAATGCTGAACCAGGGCAAGATATTACATTAAGTATCGATCTTCGAGCTCAGTATTTGGCGTATCGAGAGCTCTTAACGGCAGTAAAAGAATATAAAGCTCATGCGGGAAGTGCTGTTGCAATAGATATTGAAACGGGTGAAGTGTTGGCGATGGTAAATCAACCGTCGTACAACCCAAATAACCGTGCTCGAAAAGATGTTGCAAATTTCCGAAACCGAGCAGTAACGGATTTGTTTGAGCCAGGGTCAACGGTGAAGCCATTTACCGTATCTGCCGCATTAGAAAGTGGACGCTGGAAGCCTGAAAGTTTAGTGAATACAGCGCCTGGTTTCGTAAAGGTTGGGCGTAAACGTATTCGCGATATGGGTAACTACGGTGTTATTGATGTGGGAACTATCATTGCGAAGTCGAGTAACGTCGGAGTGACAAAATTAGCACTTTCATTAGAGCCTGGTGCGGTGAGCAACTATTTCTCACGTTTAGGTTTGGGTCAGTCTACAGGGGTGGGTTTTCCGGGAGAGAGTGCAGGGTTATTACCGATGAAAGAGCGTTGGCGTCCTATTGAAGTGGCTACGATGTCATATGGTTACGGGCTTTCTGTTACTGCGTTGCAGTTAGCACAAGCTTATGCGGTATTAGGTAGTGGTGGTGTTAAACGTCAAACATCTTTATTGAAATTGGATGCTAATAATTCAAATAATAATGATTTTGTTGAGCGGGTAATGGATAAGTCAGTTGCAGCTGATGTACTTGCGATGATTGAAAAAGTCACTGGTGACAAAGGCACGGCAAAACGAGCGAAGGTTCCTGGATATCGGGTCGGGGGAAAAACCGGAACGGTACATAAAGCCAGTGCAAATGGAGGGTATGAAGACCATAAATACACGGCATTATTCGCAGGACTGGCTCCTATTAAAAATCCTCGTATTGCATTGGTAGTTGTCGTAGATGACCCAAAAGGCGACCAATATTATGGTGGGCAAGTAGCCGCACCAATATTCTCCCGCGTTATGGCCGGATTGTTGCGTGTGAAGCAGGTGGTTCCAGACAGAGTACCTGAGCAGTGGGTGAAGGCATCGTTTACTAAGGGTGGAAGCTCATGAGTGCCGGATCAACAAAGGGGATGCCAATTAGCGCTACGTTAGGAGAGTTGTTTCCGAATAGCTCGCTAACCGAAAAAGATCAGCGGCGTATTGTTCGAGGGCTATCGCTGGATAGCCGCACCGTAAAAAAAGGAGACTTGTTTTTTGCATACCCTGGTGTGGTAGTAGATGGTCGACAGTATATTCAATCTGCTGTAGATAAAGGTGCTGTTGCGGTCATAGTAGAGTCGGGTGAAAGTCAGGACTTTGATTGGGATGACCTTAACGTGCCAATCTTGATGGTTGAGGATTTAAGGCGCGCAGTTGGGGATATCGCCGCATTGTTTTGGGGGGTTCCTTCAGCGCAGCTAAGTGTGGTTGCTGTTACTGGAACTAATGGGAAAACCAGTGTTACTCAAATGATTGCAGAATCGATAGACTCTCTAGGGAACAAAGGGGCAGTTGTTGGGACGCTAGGGAATGGTGTTTTGGGGCAACTTAAAGAAACAAAAAATACCACTCCGGATGCGTTGCAAATACAGCGATTGTTGGCAGAGTTTGTTCGAGAAAACGTAGATGTTGTGGCAATGGAAGCATCTTCTCACGGATTGGCGCAAGGTCGTCTTCTAGGTACCAATATTGATATTGCAGTGGTTACTAATATTACTCGCGACCATCTTGATTACCATGGGAGTATGGAAGCATATCAGCGAGCAAAAGCAGACTTAGTTATGTGGCCAGGGATTCGGCAGGTCATATTAAATGCTGATGATGCTGATGTAATGGCATTAACAAATTATATTGCAGCTGATGTCGAGGTGGTTACATTTTCTCATGCTTCTGCTATTGCGGATGTTCGAGCGGAAGATGTTGAGTATTCAAAGCGAGGGTTAGCATTTACGTTGGTGACTTCACAGGGTAGAGAGAAAGTGAAGAACCAGCTGGTTGGTGAATTTAATGTTTCCAACTTGTTGGCGGTGGCGACAGTACTACATTGTCAGCAATATGAAATTAAGAAAATTGCGTTGGCGCTAAACTCTATTTCTCAAGTGCCTGGAAGAATGCAGGAAGTGGGTCTGGCTACCGAGCAGCAACGTGTTGAGCTCCCTGGTGTGATTGTTGATTTTGCACATACTCCGGATGCTTTAGAGAAAGCTTTGACAGCATTAAAACCCCATTGTGAAGGGCGGTTGTGGTGTGTTTTTGGTTGTGGTGGTGAAAGAGATAAAGGAAAACGCCCGGAAATGGGGGCGATGGCTGCTAAATATGCAGACCGAATGGTGATTACTACAGACAACCCTAGAAACGAAAGTGCAAGTGAAATTGTTAAAGAGATTGAGGATGGTATTGGAATCGGAGCAGCTTATCAGGTTGAGCTAAATAGAGAGGACGCGGTTCGTTGTGCTGTAATGAACGCTGCCAATGATGATCTTATTCTACTGGCTGGAAAAGGGCATGAGGATTACCAAGAAATAAATGGAAAAAAACACCCGTATTCCGATAAAGATGTTGCAGAGAAAATATTATATGAACGTTTGCAGTGTTCAATCGCAGGAGGCGGCTAATGTTGATTTCTAATGCCTCGATGAAAATAAATGGAGAACTCAAAGGGCTGGATGTTGAGTTTTCATCCGTTAGTATCGATACGAGAACCATAAAAGCGGGTGATTTATTCGTTGCTTTGCGGGGCCCAAATTTCGATGGACATGAATATCTTGATGTTGCGAAAGATAACGGTGCGGTAGCAGCCCTAGTCAGTAAAACAGTGAGCACTTCTCTACCTACTATTTTGGTAAAAGACACTTGGTCAGGGCTTGGTTTGCTGGCTGCAGAGTGGCGTTCACAATTTAAATTGTCCACGGTTGCGATCACTGGAAGTTGTGGAAAGACCACAGTAAAGGAAATGGTTGCCGCCATTTTAAGTTTGAGAGGCAAAACACATTTCACTCAGGGTAATTTTAATAATGACATTGGCGTTCCGTTAACATTGTTAAAGCTATCTGCTGCTCATGAATATGCAGTTATTGAACTAGGTGCAAATCACTTGGGTGAAATTGCATACACTGCAAATTTGGTTCAGCCTGATGTTGCTGTAGTGATTAATGCGGGTGATGCTCATATTGAAGGTTTTGGTTCAAAAGAGAATGTTGCTAAAGCTAAGGGCGAAATATTTAGAAGTTTGAGTGCGGATGGTGTTGCTGTACTGAATAGAGATGACGAGTTTTATAGCTACTGGCAGAAAAACACGTCGGGGGTTAAGCAGGTTTGTTTCTCTCTAGAAAATAGCAGCGCAGATTTTTTTGGTTCTCAGTTGATACTTGATCAAACAGGTAAGTATCAGTTTGTATTAAATTGTGATGCTGGTGCTATTGAAATATCTTTGCCGTTGTTGGGTCGGTTTAGTGTACTAAATGCTATTTCGGCTGCTGCGGCAGCGCACTCTGTGGGGGCTAGCTTAGATGAAATTAAAACGGGTTTGGAAAGTGTTAAGGCGATAAAGGGCCGTTTATATCCTGTGACCGTCGGTTCGTTACATGTCATTGATGATACCTATAATGCGAATCCAGTATCAGTGCATGCTGCGATAGATTTGCTGGCTGACGTGCCAGGGAAAAAGTGTTTGGTATTGGGGGATATGGCTGAGCTAGGTGTTCATTCACCGTCATTACATCGAGAAGTTGGAGCCTATGCAGCTCAGAAATCCGTAGATCAACTCATTGTTGTTGGAAAACATACATCGGATTATTTGGTTGGATTTACGACCTATAAGGGTGCTGAAAGTAACGGTATAGATCAAAAAGGTATTGGGTTTGATTCCTGTGAGGAAGTTGCGCAATTTATTTGCAGCGAATTACAAGGGGCTTCCATTTTAATAAAAGGTTCTCGAAGTGCAGAAATGGAACGGGTGATAACTCACCTGGAAGCCATTGCCAACGAGAAAAGTAATAATGTTAAGGGGCAAGGCTAATGTTATTGTGGTTAGCGGATTTTCTGTCGCAGTATTTTTCATTTTTTAATGTATTTCAGTATCTCACATTGCGTGGGATATTGGGCGTGTTGACGGCATTGACCATAGCGTTCGTTGTTGGCCCGATTATGATTAAGAAGCTAAGTTATCATCAAATTGGACAAACTATTCGTGATGACGGCCCTCAATCGCATTTAAGTAAAGCTGGAACACCCACAATGGGTGGTGCACTGATTTTAGTGGCGATTGTGGTTAGCACGTTGCTGTGGGCAGACTTGAGTAATCGTTATGTGTGGGTCGTCATGGCTGTGACAGTAGTTTTTGGCGCGGTTGGTTGGGTTGATGATTATCGTAAAGTGGTGCAAAAAAACTCACGTGGACTACCTGCTAAATGGAAATATTTCTGGCAATCGGTTGCCGGTTTAGGTGCTGCGATTTTTCTTTACATGACCGCAGAATCACCTGCTGAAACACAATTACTTGTTCCGTTTTTCAAAAATGTACAAATAGATATGGGATGGGGTTATATCGTATTTGTTTATTTTGTGATTGTAGGAACTTCGAACGCTGTTAATTTGACGGATGGACTTGATGGTTTAGCCATTATGCCAACGGTAATGGTAGGTGGTGCGCTGGGGGTTTTTGCTTATGTACTGGGTAATTACCAGTTTGCAGAATATTTACATTTCCCTTATTTAGAAGGCGCCGGTGAACTGATTGTGATTTGTGGTGCAATTGTTGGTTCTGGTTTAGGTTTTTTGTGGTTTAACACCTATCCCGCACAAGTATTTATGGGCGATGTTGGTGCGTTAGCATTAGGTGCGACCTTGGGTGTGTTGGCAGTTATTACACGACAAGAAATAGTGCTGTTTATTATGGGAGGCGTATTTGTGATGGAGACTGTTTCTGTCATCTTGCAGGTTGGCTCTTATAAATTAACAGGACGTCGTATTTTTCGAATGGCGCCCATTCATCATCATTTCGAATTAAAAGGCTGGGCAGAACCGAAAGTGATCGTTCGGTTTTGGATTATTACCGTTATTTTAGTGTTGATTGGGTTAGCGACGTTAAAATTACGTTAAAACAGCTACGTTAAAGCAAGTTACGTTAAACCTTCAGTGCTTAGAAAATTACATTAAATACGCTTAAATAGAGTTAGATATAATGTCACAGGTTAAACAAAAAGTTGTCGTAGGATTGGGTAAAACCGGACTCTCCTGCGCGCGTTTTTTGTTGCAACAGGGTATTTCTGTTGCAGTGACAGATAGTCGTGCTAACCCACCAGGCCTTGAGAACTTATTGAAGGATTATCCTGGCGTTACGGTCAGTGTTGGTGCGTTTGATCTCGATTTAATGGCGGGAGCAGAAGAGCTTGTAGTTAGCCCCGGCGTTTCACTCAACGAGCGCGCAGTAAAAAAAGCTATTGATTCAGGTGTTCAAGCCATTGGTGATATTGAGCTTTTTTGTAGATACCTTCAGAAGGGTGCTAACACTGGTCGTATTGTTGCTATTACAGGCTCAAATGCCAAAAGTACCGTAACTACTTTGGTTGGTGACATGATACGGCAAGCGGGTTGTTCAGTGATTGTTGCTGGTAACATAGGTTTGCCAGTAATGGATGTGTTACTAAAAGGTGATTGTGCAGATTTTTATGTGTTGGAATTGTCGAGTTTTCAACTAGAAACAACCCATACCTTGAATGCATCGGTGGCAACAATTCTAAATGTGTCGCCTGATCACTTGGATCGCTATGAGGGTATAGTAGATTATATTGTTGCAAAACAGCGAATTTATCATGGTTGTGATATTGCGGTAATTAATGCAGATGATCAAGAAACGTACCCTGTAGCGGTTCCCGCGATAACTCCACCTAAAAATCTCGTAACATTCTCATCGCAAAAGATAGTTAGCTCCTCTATTTATCAGTACAAACGCGTAAATGCTAAGGATGGTATTTATCGGGATGATGTTTCGGTTATTGCTATTAATGATATGGCGCTAGCAGGCGGACATAATGTTCAAAATGCTCTAGCAGCATTAACCATTGGTAATGCTATTGGATTATCAGATGAATCAATGGCAAACACATTAAGAATATTTTCAGGATTGGAACATCGTTGTCAGGTTGTTGGGCAATTTGATGGGGTGACCTGGATAAATGATTCCAAGGGCACTAACACAGGCGCAACCATTGCGGCGTTGAATGGATTAGGCCCACAATATCCAGCAGGCCTTGTGCTTATTGCTGGAGGTGCTGGAAAAGGCGCTGATTTTTCTGAGATGGTAGATGCTGTAAAACAGTATGTAACCGCGTGTATATTGATTGGAGATGACGCTTCGCTAATTGAACAGGCGTTAGATGCTGTTTGCGAAATCCATCATGCAGAAACCTTAGAATCAGCGGTTGCCAAGAGTCGAGAGCTGGCGGAGCTTGATGGTGCAGTGTTGCTTTCACCTGCTTGTGCAAGTTTTGATATGTTTACTGGTTTTGAAGATAGAGGTAATCAGTTTGTTGCCGCTGTAGAAGGAGGGCTGGCTTGTGGCTAATTCAATCAATACAGCAGAATCTACCCACGTAAAAACACAGGTGAAAACACAAGAAAATCTAGGTGTGTGGTTGTTGTTAACGGCTATCACCCTAGCAACCATTGGATTTATCATGGTGTCGTCGGCATCGATGGATATTTCAGAGCGCCTGATGGGTAATCCGTTTCATTTTCTACAGCGTCATTTGATTTATCTTACAATGGCGTTGCTGTTTGCCTCGTTAGCATACCAAGTATCGTTAAATGTTTGGAAAAAAAGCGGTGTGTTTTTATTAGCATTTGCCTATCTATTATTGGTTGTGGTTTTTATTCCAGGTATTGGAAAGAACGTTAACGGAAGTACACGTTGGATTTCCTTGGGATTAATTACTGTTCAGGTATCTGAAGTGGCAAAGGTATGTGTATTGGCATATGTCGCTGGATACCTAGTGCGCCGGAACTCTGAGGTTAGAGAGAAGTTTTGGGGTTTTATTAAACCCGTATTGGTATTGTCTGTGATGATCGTTTTATTGCTTAAAGAGCCCGATTTTGGCGCAGTCGTTGTGATTATGTCAGCTGTTTTTGGCATGCTGTTTTTGGCAGGAGTAAAGTTTTCTCAATATATATTGGCGCTTTCAGTAAGCCTTTGTGCTGGAGCTGCAATGATTTTTTCTTCTGAGTATCGAATGAATCGTCTAATTGCCTATCTGGATCCTTGGTCAGATCAATTTGGAGCAGGGTATCAATTGGTTCAGAGTTTGATCGCGTTTGGTCGTGGTGATTTAACCGGTGTTGGTCTGGGAAATAGTATTCAAAAATTATCATATTTACCTGAAGCTCATACAGACTTTGTGTTTGCTGTGTTAGCAGAGGAGTTTGGGTTGATAGGTAATTTATTTGTGATCGGTTTGTACCTCTTTATGGTTGTAGTGATTTTGTTGATTGGACGTGCTGCGGAAAAAGCCAACGTGTTGTTTGGTGCATATATGGCATATGGGTTGGGGATTATGATTGGACTTCAAGCCTTTGTGAACATCGGTGTGAGTAGCGGTTTGTTACCAACAAAAGGGCTAACGCTTCCGTTAATGAGTTATGGCGGCAGCAGCCTAATTGTTAGTGCTGTCATCATTGCCATCATCCTACGAGTAAATAAAGAAACATTGGAGGTGTTAAATGCACCGGAAAATTCTGATTCGTCTAAGAAGGCACCGATTAAGAAAGTGAAAAAGTCGACAAGTAAGCATTCTGAAAATTCAGAGTCTCCTAAAGAGCAGCGTAGCTGGATTAGCCGTTGGACGAAGGAGGCTGTGTCATGACATCCTCAGTTCAGCGAGTATTAGTTATGGCGGGTGGTACAGGCGGGCATATTTTTCCAGCCCTTGCTGCGGCTCGTGCATTTCAAGCACAAGGCATTGAAGTCAAGTGGCTCGGCACAGAGAAAGGGCTAGAGTCGAAAATTGTTCCTGATCATGATTTAGATATTTTTTATCTGGATGTGGCTGGGGTTCGAGGTCAGGGGTTAAAGCGTTTGTTGTTGGCACCCTTTAAAATCGCAGCTTCGGTAATACGTGTTATCAGGATAATTAGTCGTTACAAGCCTGATTTAGTGTTAGGTATGGGCGGATTTGTGACGGGCCCTGGTGGTGTAGGGGCGTGGTTAAGCTGCACACCTCTCTTTATTCACGAGCAAAATGCTATTGCTGGATTTACCAATAAGGTTTTAGCGAAATTTGCAACAAAAGTCTTTCAGGCTTTTCCAAGTGCGTTTATAGAAAGCGACAAGGTACAAACGACAGGTAATCCGGTTCGACAAGAAATTGCGGCACTGGCGTCTCCAGAAGAGCGTTTCTCCACAAGAACGAATGAGCCGTTAAATTTGCTTGTTTTAGGAGGAAGTCAGGGGGCAGTTGCGTTGAATGAAATCATCCCTGAAGCGATGGCGCAACCTGCGTTAAAAGACATTTTTAACATACGGCATCAGGCTGGGCGTAACAATGTTGATAACACAAAGGCTAATTATTCAAAATGTGGTGTCGATGCAAAGGTCGGCGCATTTATTGATGACATGGCCGAAGCCTATGCATGGGCTGATATGGTGATTTGCCGCTCGGGAGCGTTAACCGTGTCAGAAATTGCATCTGCGGGCATTGCAGCATTATTTGTTCCATATCCTCATGCAGTTGATGATCATCAAACAAAAAATGCAGAGTATTTGGTGGCGCAAGGCGCAGCAAAAGTGATGCAACAAACATCGCTAACAAAGTCAGCTTTGGCTGAACTATTAAAAAATGAATTTTCTGATCGCACTACTCTCTTGACGATGGCAAATGCTGCTCGTAGTGCGGCGAAGAATGATGCGACGTTAGACGTCGTTAATGGATGCTTGGAGGCAACTTGTGCCTAATACAAAAATGATTGATATTCCAGAAATGCGACGAATTCGCAAAATACATTTTGTTGGTATTGGTGGCGCAGGGATGTGTGGTATTGCCGAAGTGCTACTTAACCAAGGTTACGATATTACAGGAAGTGACTTACAGCGAAGTGTGACCGTTAAACGACTGGAAGGGTTGGGCGCGACCGTATTTATAGGGCACGATCGCTCTAACTGTAGCGACAGTGACGTTGTTGTTGTGTCCACTGCGGTAAAAGAAGATAACCCTGAAGTTGTTGAAGCTCGTGAAAATCGTATTCCTATCGTGCCAAGAGCAGAAATGTTGGCAGAATTAATGCGATATCGACATGGCATAGCCGTGGCGGGGACTCATGGAAAAACAACAACAACAAGCCTGATCGCATCAATTATGGCGGAAGGTGATTTTGATCCTACCTATGTTATTGGTGGTTTGCTTAATAGCGCTGGTACCAATGCAAAATTAGGGGGTAGTCGTTACTTTGTGGCTGAAGCAGATGAGAGCGATGCGTCGTTTTTGCATTTGCAGCCAATGACATCGGTTGTCACCAACATCGATGCCGATCATATGAGTACCTATGATGGTGATTTTAATAAATTGAAAGATACATTTATTCAATTTTTACATAATTTGCCATTTTACGGGTTGGCTGTTGTGTGCATAGATAATAATGTAGTGGGCGATATTCTGCCCTCCGTAACGCGCCCTGTTATTACCTACGGCGCATCTGAAATTGCTGATGTTAGAGCTATAAATATCACTCATGACGGACTGCGAACATCGTTTAAGGTCTTGAGAAAGGGCGTTGATGGTGAGTTATCTATCACGCTAAATATGCCGGGGCATCACAATGTTCTGAATTCACTTGCTGCTATTGCGGTAGCGACAGATGAAGGCATTGCTGATGAGGCCATTATATCTGCCTTATCGAAATTTCAAGGTGTTGGGCGTCGTTTTGAAGTACATGGTGAGCAACCTGTTGAAGGTGGTGTCGTGACCCTGGTTGATGATTATGGACATCACCCAACGGAAGTTGCGGCAACCGTTGCCGCAGTAAGAGAAAGTTGGCCTGATCGACGATTAGTCATGTTGAGTCAACCCCATCGTTATTCAAGGACACGCGATTTATACGAAGATTTTGTGCATGTATTGTCAGATGTTGATGTGTTGTTGTTGATGGAGGTGTACAGCGCTGGTGAGGAAAAAATTGCAGGGGCTGACGGTCGTAGTTTATGTCGAAGTATTCGACAGCGCGGCGCGGTGGATCCGGTATTTATAGAAACGAAAGAAGAAATACCAGCAGTGTTGAGCGACGTTTTGCAACCCGGTGATATTTTGTTAACACAGGGTGCGGGTAATGTTGGGGCAATTGCTGCAGCGCTAGCGAAAAGTCAACTTAAGTCGGTTGAAATAGTGTGAGCGGCAGTGTGAGCAAGAGTGAAGCAATGAATAAACAGCTAAATCAATATGGAAAAGTTGGCGTGTTGTTTGGTGGTGACTCTGCTGAACGCGCTATTTCATTGCGAAGTGGAAATGAAGTTCTGAAAGCATTGCTCAATGCCGGCGTAAATGCGGTTGGAATTGATGTGACATTTGATGAAACCTTGTTTACACAACTGGCGGGTATTGATGCTGCATTTATTGTATTACACGGTCGTGGCGGTGAAGATGGGGTTATTCAATCGGTGTTGGAAGTAATGGAAATTCCCTATACCGGTAGTGGTGTGTTGGCTTCAGCTTTAGGTATGGATAAATCACGCACGAAACGACTGTGGCTAGGTTCAAACCTACCAACACCTGACTTTGTTGAAGTCAGTGAAGAAAGTGATTTGATGGGTGTTTTTGAGCGTTTGGGTGGCAATATTATGGTAAAGCCTGCTCGTGAAGGCTCAAGTATTGGTATGTCCCATGTGACAACGGAAGAAAATTTATACCAAGCGTTTGCAAAAGCGAAAATACATGATGATTCCATTTTACTTGAGCGTTGGATTGAAGGTCCAGAATTTACCTGCGCAATGTTGAATGGTGCCGCTTTACCGGTTATTCAACTGGTCACACAGAACGATTTTTATGATTTTGAGGCAAAATACGAGTCAAATGATACCGAATATTTGTGCCCTTGTGGGTTAAGTGAAGATCAAGAAGCAGAATTTAAAGCGCTTTCTCAGACAGCTTTTGCAGCGGTGGGTTGTAAAGGGTGGGGGCGAGTAGATGCGATGATGGATGAAGATGGAAAGTTTTGGTTGTTAGAAGTAAATACAGTGCCAGGAATGACAGATCACAGTCTTGTTCCTATGGCGGCAAAAGCGGCTGAATTAGATATGCAGAAATTGGTTGTGTCGATTCTAAATGGTATTGGTTTAGATGCTGTTGGTTTAGATTCAAAAAGTGGTAATGCATAATGGATGAAAGCAGTAACGTGATAAATAAGCGTGACAACGCGAGCAAAAAAAAGCAACAACAAAAGATGGTTGCGAGTGCCGCTGCGCCAAAAAAACAACGTCATATTACTACGAATGTAAGTAAAAAAAATGTCGAATTTGTTTTTCCTTATTTGCATTTGGCTGCTGCATTTTTGGTGTTTTCTTTAACTGTTTTTGGTCTATTTTTTGGCAATACTTTAATAAATCGCATTTTTTCGCAATATCCGATAGAAACAGTGAAAGTAATTGGAGAATTTCGCTTTATAGAGCGGCAAAAACTTGAAAAAGTGCTAAACATTTATCTAACAGATAATTTCTTTCA
>MAAC01018237.1_pt1 | contig 14523 bp, 11 predicted proteins | sample 1115981 | NCBI WGS metagenome assembly MAAC01 (sample SAMN04961126, study PRJNA320927) | seawater metagenome | isolation source: sample BD02T64 sea water enriched with oil for 64 days | place: USA:Gulf of Mexico | collected 2013-07-27 | reverse complement strand
CTGTTATATTCCTTAATCATTGCAACCATAACAAGAAGTTAGCTATCTATGTCAGATATGAGTGCTGAAGGGGTCGAACAACTACCTCTGAAAGAGTATACCGAAAAAGCGTATTTGGATTATTCCATGTACGTTATCTTGGACCGTGCATTGCCTCATCTTGGTGATGGCTTAAAACCTGTACAGCGACGTATTGTGTATGCGATGTCAGAGTTGGGGTTAAAGTCGACGGCAAAGTTTAAAAAATCAGCTCGTACTGTCGGTGATGTATTGGGTAAATTTCACCCGCATGGCGACTCTGCGTGTTATGAGGCCATGGTACATATGGCTCAGAACTTCAGTTATCGTTACCCCTTGGTGGATGGTCAGGGTAACTGGGGTGCGCCAGATGATCCCAAATCCTTTGCGGCAATGCGTTATACAGAATCAAAGCTGACAAAATATTCTGAGATCCTATTAAAGGAACTCGGCCTTGGCACGGTGGAATGGCAGCCTAACTTTGATGCCTCCTTGGAAGAGCCAATGGATTTGCCGGCTCGTTTACCCAATGTGTTGTTAAATGGTTCTATGGGTATTGCGGTAGGTATGTCCACGGATATTCCTCCTCATAACCTGAGAGAGGTGACAAGCGCCTGCATTCGGTTGCTGGAAGATCCTGGTTGTTCATTGGATGATTTGTGTGAGTTGGTTCAGGGGCCGGATTATCCGACAGACGCAGAAATCATCACCTCAAAAAATGACATCATCAAAATGTACGCCACGGGCAAAGGTTCCATGCGTATGCGTGCGGTGTATCAAGATGAATCTGGCGATATTGTTGTTACCGCATTACCTCATCAGACATCAGGCGCCAAAGTGCTTGAGCAAATTGCCGCTCAGATGAATGCGAAAAAACTGCCTATGGTGGCGGATTTACGTGATGAGTCTGATCATGAAAATCCTACGCGTTTGGTCATTGTTCCCCGGTCGAACCGTGTGGAGGTTGAAGGGTTAATGGCGCACTTATTTGCGACCACTGATCTTGAAAAAACCTATCGTGTTAATTTAAATATGATTGGCAACAATGGCCGTCCTGCGGTTAAAGGGCTGTATGAGATTTTATCTGAATGGTTAGAGTTTCGGATTGCAACCGTTACTCGTCGATTGCAGTATCGATTAGGTAAAGTGCTTGAGCGGTTACATAAATTAGAAGGTTTATTGATCGCATTTCTGAATATTGATGAAGTGATTCGGATTATTCGGACTGAAGATAAACCCAAGCCTGTACTGATGGAACGTTTTGCGATTTCGGATAGCCAAGCAGAAGCGATTCTAGAATTAAAACTACGTCATCTCGCCAAACTGGAAGAGATGAAGATTCGTGGTGAGCAAGCTGAGTTAGAAAAAGAACGAAATGTGTTAGAAAAGACTTTGGGTTCTCATAAGCGCTTGAAAAAGTTGATTGTTAAAGAACTTAAAGAAGATATGGAATTATACGGTGATGAGCGCCGTTCACCGATTGTTGCTCGTGGCGAAGCAAAAGCGATGAGTGAGACTGATCTTATATCTGCTGATCCGGTGACGGTTGTCATCTCCACTAAAGGGTGGGCTCGTGCTGCTAAAGGGCATGAGGTTGATCCTACTGCATTGAATTACAAATCGGGTGATGAATATAAAGCATCAGCATTAGGGAAGAGCAATCAGCCTGTTATCTTTATTTGTAGCACTGGGCGAAGTTATTCTGTGCTGGCGCACACCTTGCCTTCAGCGCGAGGACAAGGGGAGCCGTTAACCGGCCGCTTGTCGCCGCCTTCAGGTGCGACCTTTGATGGCGTATTGATGGGTGATGAGTCTCAGCGTTATTTGATGGCTTCTGATGCGGGTTATGGCTTTGTGATGAAGTTGGGCGATGCGATTACCAAGAATAAGAACGGTAAGGCACTTATCAATTTACCAAAAGGTGCACGTGTATTGCAGCCCAAGTTGATCACAAAGTTAGACACTGATTACTTGGTGGCGGTGACGAACGAGGGGCGAATGTTACTGTTCCCTCTTGCGGAATTACCAGAGTTGGCGCGAGGTAAAGGTAATAAAATTATCGGCATACCGGGAGCGCGTGTTGCGGAGCGTGAAGAGTTTGTGATTGATGTCGAAACCATTGGTGAAAAAGATACTTTGGTTATCTACGCAGGCAAGCGACACATTAACTTGAAGTATTCTGACCTTGAACATTATTTTGGTGAGCGTGGACGACGTGGTAATAAGCTGCCACGCGGATTCCAAAAAGTGGATAAAATAGATATCAAGAGAAAAGAGCCGAAGAGCTAATGTTAGAAAGTTAACCACAAAAAAGCCGCTATCCAATCGAATGGGTGGCGGCTTTTTTGTGGTTAATGCTGACCTTTATGTTGTTATTGTTTTATCGCTTCGATATCCAATATTAACTCTACCTGCGTAGAGGCGGGCCCTAGGTTAAAATCGATCCCGTAGTCTTTTAATGTCAATGTGGTTGATCCACTGAAACCCTGACGGTATCCACCCCAAGGGTCGCTGCCACCACCAATGTGAGTCACGGGGATTTCAATTGTTTTTGTTACGCCGTGCAGCGTTAGTTCGCCTTTTATCGTTCCGGTGTTATCTCCAGATTTGCTAACGGAGGTGCTTTTAAACGTGGCGTTTGGATATTTTTTTACATCGAGAAAGTCTGAGCCTTTAAGGTGCTTGTCTCTTTCTGCATGGTTGCTATTGATGCTGGAGGTATTAATAGTGACTTCAATAGTAGAGTTTTCAGGTGCTTTTTCATCAAGCATCAGCGTGCCATCAAATGTGTCAAACCGACCGTATAACCAGCTGTATCCCAAATGTTTGATTTTAAACTTAATCGACGCGTGGGCCCCTTTAGTATCAATTTTATAGGTGTCAGTAGCAGCAAATGTGGAATTAATGGCGGCTATATTCATGAATAAGAAAATAGCCGTCAAAAGGTGAGTGGCTTGGGGGCGGGCTGATATTTTTGTGAGTACATTTAGAATAAGGTGCTTAGTTATCATTGTTGTTTCCTTTTTGAGTGATCTTTGTTTTTGCGTTTGTCTTGGTGTGTGAATGACATCAGTGATGTCATGCGGCGTAACGTATTATCTTTATCAATCAGGTGATGTTTGATGGCGGCTAGTGCATGGGCACTAGCCAGACTGATGAGTGTGAGTGCTAAGTAGAAATGAAACTCCCCGGCAATATCTTCTTGGTTTTCTATACCGGTAAGGGTTGCGGGTATTTCAAACCAGCCAAATACCTCAATGGCTCGTTCGTCGGCGGTTGAAATAAGGTAGCCACTTACCATAATACATGCCATTAAAACGTACAGTATAACGTGGGCGATTTGCGCAATTTTTTTCTCGATGTTTGAGTGCGTAGGGAGAGGTAGTGGTTTGGTGTTGGCGAATTTCCAGAATACTCGAAATACCCACACCCCTGCTAGTAATATGCCGATGGATTTGTGAATGGAGGGAGCTTGTTGGTACCAGGGATCGTAATACCCTAGGGACGTCATCCATAAGCCAAAACAGAACAAACCGACAATGGTTATCGCCATCCCCCAGTGGAGCAGAATGCTAATGAGTCCATAGTAGTGCGGTTGATTGGTGAGTTTCATTGATGAGTCTTATTGTGCCTACGATGCGCTTGATCACTAGATTTGTGTAATAGAAACTATGCAATAGAAACTATAGGACAAATAGGCGGGGTATTGGTTTCAAATTAAAAAAGGGGAATAGCATTTCTGCTATCCCCCCTTTTTTAATTTGTGAGAAAAGGCCTTATTGTGCGCCTTTACCCTTTAGCAGCTCCACAAACTCAGGGAAGTTGCTGTTACCTTCAATAAAGCTAACAAATGATTGGCCTTGTGCATTCTTGGCATTGATATCGCGACCGTCAACTAAGAACATTTCTAGGAACGTGGCAAAATACTCAACCGGTAAACCACGATAAGCCTTTGTTAATACATAAAAATCTTCAGATTCGTCGCCATACGGCTTTAGGGTAAGAAATCGGCGAATTTTCTCATCGTTCATTTCTTCGTCAATTACTTTGACTTTGTCTTTTTTCAACATTTCATAACCTATATGACTGGGGGCAGAATACGTGCGGCGGCCATCATACCAGACTTATTCATTATCAAGCAAAACAGCGATCCAGTGGGTGTCTTCGTTACTTTCAAGGGCGATTTTAACAATCATTGTCAGTGGAATTGAGAGCAACATACCAACGGGGCCAAGAATCCAACCCCAAAAAACGAGGGACAGAAATACGACCAAGGTGGATAACCCTAAGCCTTTGCCTAAGAAACGGGGTTCTATAACATTGCCCATAATAATGTTAACGGCCATGTAGCCCCCGGTGACAAGCGCAGCGGTACTTGGTCCCCACTGTATAAAGGCAAGAAGAACGGCTGGAACGGCAGCGATAATGGAGCCAATGTTAGGTACAAAATTCAGCATAAAAGCGAGCAAGGCCCATAAAATGGGGTAATCAACGCCCAGAGCCCATAACCAGAAACCAATGATGAGACCTGTGGCTAGGCTGACCCAGGATTTAATAATAAGGTACTGTTTGACCGAATTGTTGAAGGATTTGAAGGACTTGAAGGTATGGTTTGGATCATTCATCGCCCGGCGATACTTTTTGGGGAATGAGGATGCCTCGAAGAGAATAAATAGCACGGTTAAGAAGATGAGAAATGAATCTGTTAGTGCTCCCCCTAGTCCAGACAATACCTTTTTCACCATATCCATTACGGCGCCGGGATTAATCTGCTCTTTTAAGACAAGAGAGGGGACTTCAATACCAAAGGAGCTGAGCCAAGTCGCGAGAGACTCTTTCTCTGCGTGTAACCGTTCTTGGTAATGAGGTAACTGATCTGCAAAGTCACTAACGGATGCGCCAACGATAGCGGATATAACCGTGCCGCTTAAGACAAAGGTGGTAATAACGACGGTTACTGCTAAGGCCGTGGGGAGTTTGCGTTGTTCTAACCAAAAAATAGGTGGCGCGCATAAAATGGCAATAAACCCAGATAAGAGAAAGGGTACAATGATCTCTGCGCTGCTTTTCATGCCTGCCACAATGACAATAAAGCAGGCAGAGCCGAGTAATATGCGTAAAGTAGGGCTGAGACCTTGGATGGGTTGCATGGGTTATCCCTGACTAGTTTCAGTTTCGGTGTTTGTTGTGCTTTGTTGCTGAGGTTTTTCGGGCTCTTGCTGTGGTGTGGGTGTTTCTTGTACTATTTCTAATTTTTTACAATACGCCGAGTGTTTATCTTCTAGGTTATTTACTCGAATCAGTTGTTTAAGGGATTCAATGTAGGCGGACTTTCTTTCTGAGTAATTAATTAACCCTTCAGCAAGAAAGCAGCCGTTGATGGCTTCGCCGCTTTTTCGTTGGGTGAAACGGTTGTCGCGCAAGATCACGTAGGACGGGTGGCTATTCAGGTTTTGCATATAACTTGCGATGGATTCCGCAGGGGACTGGAAGCGTTTTACTTCATGGTGTTGCCCATGGCCTCGTTGAGAGGGCACAAGGCCACAGCCTTGGCTAAAACACCACTGACCGAACAGGTTATTCCCTTTTACTGCGAAACGTGATGTTCCCCATGCGCTTTCAATTGCCGCCTGCGCAAAAACCAGTGATTTGGGGATGCTGTCGATTTTGGTCAGTAGAGATTGTTTGATATGGGTATCTGTGGGTTTTAGTCGGTATTGCATTGCTAGTTGTTTGATTTGCGCTGAGGGCGATTGCATGTTTTGTTTGCGGATATAACGTCGTAATTCTTGGATTTTGGTATTTTCAGCGCTGATAAATGGGGATAGGTAATCAAAGAATGCTTGTTTTCGAGCTTTGATGTCGGTAATCGCCGCAAAGTTTGGGATATCTGCTTGCCAGGTTTGTTGTGGGCTTGTGGTGGAGGCATCTTGAGCGCGGTCAAGTATGTGGCGGGTAACGCAAACATGAAGTGTGAAGAAGAGCAGTAATAACGTTAAGGCAATGGATAGTGTGACTTTAGGGTTCATAAGGGGCTCTTATTTTTATGTAAGATAGTTTTGCGTATAAAGTAATTTTTATCACAGCCGATAATGACTATAACGCTGCAATGAACGCTGCAATTATAGATCACCGTTATAGTCCGCGGCTACAGACTGCAATAGTAGCTGGATAATCACATAAACGGCATCCCCAAAAAGATAATTTTTGAGATAACATTATGAAATTTACACGTTTTTTTCGATCACAAAAGAAACAGACTGTTGCAACGTCACCAGTCTGTCAAAAAACGTACCTGCGGTTATTTCAGTTAAAGCGCGCTCATCGACTTATGTGGTTACAAGCAGAGGGGGATAGTAATACCTATCAAACCGTGATTCTTCACGTCGATACAGAAGAGCCGTTTATCCTTATTGACGAGCCTTTTCCGGTTGATGGGGTGTTAGAGGGGCTTGTCGGAAAAGATGTGACATTGATGTTTAATGAAAATGGTTTGCAGCAAGAGATGCGTTGTAAGTTGCTGGGCCGGGCGGCTGATGCAGGTTCTAGTCTCTATCAATTATCTTATCCAGAAAGTGTCGGCGCAAAACAACGTCGTGGTATGTACCGCTTGCCTGTTGAAACGACAAATCATGTACGTATTAATGCGGAAAGTTTGTGTCATTGGGTGCCGGAAGAGGATGGCTCCGTTGTTGCACCTGTGGTATTGGATATTTCTGTATCGGGTATGCGTTGGGCGATACCGGGTAATCGTCAAGTAGATGTCCATGCAGGGAAATTGCTAACAGCGTTAGATGTGTCAGTTGCAGGTTGTGGTGAGTTCACGGTGGATTTTGATATATCCCATAGCCAATGGGTTCCATCGTTAGACAGTGGCCAATTAGATCACACGGTAGTGGGCGGTAGCTTTGTTGGGCTGGGTATGAAGCAAAAGCAGCAACTGGAACGATACATTACGTTAATTCAACGTCAGCAGTGCCGTGAGAAACGCCAAGACCGGTTATTGGCGGCCTAAATTGTTTCGAGGTACAATGGCGGTCGTCAATATTTGAATAAGGTTACTGCCACGTGCATGAAATTCTGCTGATTAACGTTTCCGGGCCCGATAGACCAGGGGTTACATCTTCTATTAGTGAGATTCTTGCTCGTTACGATGTCAATATACTTGATGTTGGGCAGGCGGTAATTCATAACACTTTGTCCCTTGGCATGGTTGTGGATGTGCCTACTGACGCTGAAGCGTCACCCATTTTGAAAGATATCTTATTTCGATGTCATGAATTGGACATGGCAGTGAGATTTACGCCGATCAATGCGGATAACTATGAAGAGTGGGTCACCGAGCAAGGAAAAGCCCGTTATATTGTGACTTTGTTGTCGCGTGTTGTCACCTCTCAGCAGATTGCCGCGATTACTAATATTGTTGCAGCCAATGAGCTAAATATCGATAACATTAATCGTTTATCGGGGCGTATTTCTTTAGATAACGCAAATCAAGATCAAAAAGCCTGTGTCGAGTTTTCGGTTCGGGGTGTTCCCAAGGATATTAACGCCATGCGGGCGGAGTTTTTGTCAGTCGCTCAAAAGCTGGGTGTCGATATCGCTTTCCAGAAAGACAATGCTTATCGTAGAAACCGCCGTTTAGTGTGTTTTGATATGGACTCAACCTTAATTGAAGCGGAAGTGATTGATGAGCTGGCTAAACATGCCGGTGTCGGGGATCAGGTCGCTGCTATTACTGAGCAAGCGATGCAGGGCGAAATTGATTTTACCGAAAGTTTTCGTCGCCGTGTTGCGCTGTTGAAAGGGCTTGATGAATCGGTATTAAAAACAATTGCTGAACAGTTACCTATCACAGAGGGAGCGGAGCGTTTAATAAGTACACTCAAGGCCTTGGGTTATAAAACGGCAATTCTATCGGGAGGTTTTACCTATTTTGGGCATTACCTTCAGCAGCGGTTGGGCATTGATTATGTGCACGCTAACGAGCTGGCCATTGAAAATGGTAAGGTAACCGGTGAAGTAAAAGGTATTGTGGTAGATGGTTTACGTAAAGCAGAATTACTGCGTGAGCTGGCGGCGTTGGAAAATCTTAATTTAGAACAAGTGATAGCGGTAGGTGATGGTGCAAATGATTTGCCGATGTTGAATTTGGCGGGTTTAGGTATCGCATTTAGAGCCAAACCGATTGTAAAGGAAAGTGCTGAGCAGGCGATATCGACTCTTGGGTTGGATGGTATTTTGTATTTATTGGGTGTTCGAGACAGGGATAGTGAAGAGCTATTAACGAAGTAGATGCCTGAAAACGTGCGCTTATGCTGCGACCCCAAATAACTGTGGATGTAGATAGCTGTTGATGCAGATAATTAAGGAGTAAGGTTTGAGAAAAGAGGTAGTGGAGGAGATTGAAGTTATTTTGATGGCGTGTGTTAAGGGAGCTATGGATAGAACCAGTAGAAAACTTGAGACCGGAAAATCACATAAGCCTTTTCATAATGCGTTGTTAACTGACGATATTGTGCGAATTTCTTCTTTTGAGCGATCGTTCTCAACCTCTTTTGGTCAAGGCCCGATTGAAAAAATCTCAGAATTAATTGCCAAGGAAAATGGGTTTGAAACGGCTAGGCAAAAAGAGACCATGGTTAATCTTTATAAAGGCGCGGTTGATGAGGTGGAGCGAATTTGTAGTGCGTTAAGAAATGGAGGACAAAAACCTCATTGGGCTAAAGAAGTACAAGCTATATCATCCTTTACTAAAGGTGATACTGTTGTGCGTCGAGTGATCTCGGATTTATGGTTAAAGAAAGATTCTATCGAGCACTACATTTCTATCAAAACAGTTACCCCCAATTTAGATCAATCAAAACGCTTATAGGCCTATATTATAACCCGCAGGGTAAACTTCGCACCGACTATAACCATTCCTTCCCTATGAAGATATTTAATATGCATAAGGATGAGTGTGTATTAATTGGTGAAGACTATTGGGATTACTTGGGAGGAAAGGGTACGTATGGAAAACTGTTAACCATTTTTTCTGAGGTAGGCAAAGAAACTAAGGAGTCTTTGTTGGCGTTTTAGTTGGCCATGTATTTTAAGCAGATCTTGGTTTTCGTTTTGTGACTTGGTGTTCTTTGAGTGTTCGTTTGTTAAATTCCAAAATCCAATCAGTGTGAGCTGTGTTTTTATATCTTGAGTATTTAAATCGTGGGTATTCCGCCACGTCTTTATTATTTATCAATGAATTTATTAGGGTGCCTACGGCACAACCTAAGCCAATTGGAACGGCATTGCCGACTTGTTTGTATTGCTGAATGAGAGGGCCAGCAAGTTCCCACTGATCTGGGAATTCTTGGATGCGTTTATATTCTTGAATCGAGAGGGGGCGATCCTCTACTGGGTGTCCTAAATCCGTCGCAGGCATGGCGGGGTGAGTGACCAGTGTTGGGGACGGTTTGTCCCAAGATAATCTTCGAAGAAATCCTGTTTTGCCTCCCCCTGAATAATATGACTTACCCATTGCCTCTTTTTGTAATTTTATAGGAAGACATTTCCAGTTTTCCCCTGGCTTTAAAAGTCGATAATACTTGAGCCTTTTTTCCGGGAAATTCAGATGGTTATGCTTTTTGAGTTTTGAAATGCTCTTTTTAATAGGGTTCCACTTGGGAAGGTTGGTTTCACCTTCTTGGGAGTGTGTAGGGGTTAAATATGGGGGCGTTTTACCATCACGAGCACAAATGATGATGACTCGCTCTCGGACTTGTGGTGTGCCGAAGTTAGCGGAATTGTATAGGTTAAATGAAAAACCGTACCCAGAATTTTCAAGTTTTTTAATGATGAAATTAAGGGCGCCACCTTTTAATTCATCCTCATTCAAGTCAGGGAAATCTTTCCCTCGTTGGTCATGTGGGCGATGGTCCATAGGGCATGACAATAACCCTCGGACGTTCTCAATGACGATATATTTGGGGTTAAGCTCGATGGCAAGATCAATATACTTTAAAAATACATTACCTCTGTCGTCATTAAAACCTTGGCGTTTACCAGCGGTACTGAATGCTTGGCAAGGTGGCCCACCGGCAATCAAATCTATTTCATCGTTTGTATCTAGACCTGCTTCTGCCCGTATGGTCTTGGCATCATAGTCGTTAATGTCGCTTAATAGGGCGGTGTTGGGTTTGTTTAGGGCTATTGTTTGTCTGCAAAACTTATCGACTTCGCAGGCTAAACGAATATCAAAACCGGCTTTTTCAATTCCAAGGTCTAGGCCCATTGCTCCAGAAAAAAAGCTAAGCGCTATTGGTTTTGACGGGTTTTTGGATTTTACGCGGTATGCTGGGTGGTCTTTGGCTACTTTGTGTGCAGACAACAGGCCATATCGGTCTAAACTTTCTTGTGTGACGGTCCAGGAATTACCAATTTTTTGTGCATCTATGTCGCCCTGTCTACACAGCGTTCTAACTCGTTGTTCACTAATATTGAGCTGTGCTGCGGCGTCTTTAGAGCTGATATTGGTACTCATACTTAGTTTCCCTTGCGAAACCTACAATGAGTACCATTATAACTGGACGTATAGACAGGTCAACCTTGATGTGTTGCTAATCATCACTCGAAAAATCGTAGTTCATCTGGTCAGAGGGTTCTTGCAAATAGTATCCCTGGATATAATTAACCCCAATTTGCCATAACGTTGAAAGAATTGCTGCACTTTCAACAAGAGGGATAATGGTCAGTTTGCCTTGTGCATGAGCGGCCGTAACCAGTTCTTTTAGGCTCTCTTTGCTTTCTTCGCTACCAATATCTTTGGTGAAGGAGCCATCAATTTTCAGGTAGTCGACTTCTAGATGTTTTAAGTTATTAAATGGGTTTAATGAGCAGCCAAACCGGCTAATGGATATTTTGCAATGGAGCTCTTTTAAACCTTTGGTGAACTCTTTGGCCTGCTTTAAATACGTGGTGGCATCGGTTTCTGAAAATTGGAAGATGATGGCGTCACTTGGCATACGAGATGCTTTTAACGCTACGCTTAACCAGGGGAGTAAGGTTTGATCTTTTAGCGACTCACCGGTGATGTTAATCATTATGCGGCTGTTATGGCCTTGTTCACGATGATCAGATAACATTTTGATGGATTGTAAAATCACCCAGCGATCAATTTTTTCACACAGGTCTTGATTAGCAGCAGGACCTAAAAACTCTGCTGGAGAAATTTCTTCCCCTTGCTCGTTTACCATTCTTAGTAATACCTCGTACAGCTCACCGCTGTTACCACGAAGATCAATGACGGGTTGGAAGAGGATTTTAAAGAGGTTTTTGTCAATGGCGCTTTGAAGTAGTGCTTCAGTATCTTCAGTATCGCCAGTGTTGAGTGTCGATGGGTCAAAGCTGTGTACACCATTGCCCAACGGATTTTCTTCTTTGACCAGTTCGCTCGCTTGTAATGCCCGAGTGATAATTACTTGTCCATCGCTGGTGGTGTCGGTGACTAACGTGACGCCAATGCTTGCGGTAACCTGTACCGTGCGATCTTGGACTTCAGATAAGTGATCTTCAAGTTTTGTGCGGAAGGCTTCTGCGGCTTCGGCACCACTTTCAAGGCTAGAGTCTGATATGATCACGGTAAATATATCATCGCCAAACCGGGCCATCGTATTGTCAGAGAATGATTCTCTGAGTAATGTGGCAGTATCACTTAATACGATATCTGCACCCGCCATACCAACATCAGATTGAATCGCGGAGAAGTTGTCGAGCTGTATATACAATACCGTTGAGGTCAGGTGGTTGTTGGTAACCGTTTCAATCTCTTCATCAAGCGATTGGGAAAAGTGGTTGCGGTTAAATAAACCTGTTAGCAAATCTTGGCTGGATATTTCTTTTAAGCGTTCTTGTAGTTCGGCGTCAGCTTGGTTGGTGCGAATGACTATTTGTGTGCAAGGTTCGCCATCAAATGAGGCGGCGGAGAATGTCATACGTGTTTGAATTTCGCTACCGTCGGTGCAAATGCCATCGCAGGTAAATTCATCACTTTTGCTTGTTCCTGCATTATAGTTGCGTAAAAAGTCTTTGAACTCTCTGTGGTTGGATGGTGCAACCATGTCGAGTATAGGCATTCCCTCAAGGTCTTCGGCATCTTCATAGCCAAATAGTTCGAGGTAGGCGTCGTTGGCATAGGTGTGCATGCCGTCGATCACATAAGTGATAGCATCTCTGGAGCTATCCAATAACACGGCGCAGCGCTTTTCTACATCTTTTAATGCAAGCTCGGTTTGTCGTCTGAGCCTGCGCTCTTTTAAATTGTCTAATTCACGGTTAATAACAAAGGTAATGCGTTCGCCTTCGTTAACAGGTACAGCATCGCGATAACCGTCGCGTAAACACTCTGTGATTTCTTCAGAGTCGTTTTCATCCAATAACATAATCGCGGGAATGTCTTTTTGCATTTTTTGCATATGCATTAGGCATTCCATTGCAGTAATACCGTCTGCTTCTGGGCGTAGTAGCATTAAGTCCCAGGTACCGTTATTTAATGCGGATAACAATGTGTCTGTACTGTCTATTAATTGCCCACGAGTCGCTTTTCCTGAATTACGAATTAAATTGAGGAGTTGCTCTGCATCATCTCGGGATTCATGCAGCAATAATAATCTTATGGTTTCTGTCTTAGTTGGCATTTAAACGAGTACTTCCAGACTTTGAATTAGCAATGGCGTCATTATAAGTGGCTAATTGCAGATTCAAAATATTAATTGTTGGTTTTGTGTTACTTGCCTCACATCACGTCATATCACGTCGTATCAGAACGGAGAGTGATTACAGACTTGACCAAATAGAATCGAAATCATCTTCTTTCGGGGTTGTTTTTGTATCGGTCGCTGGCGTCGTTGGCGCTACTTTCTGTGTGACCGTCATCCATTTGTATTGAAACTGGCTAAAGCTTACCGTGGAGGCGACTTGTTTGATAAGTTGTGCTTTGCCAACTTCCGCATTCTTGTTGATGTTGACTTTATAACCCACATGAAACGCTATATTGGGGGTGATTAATGTGGCTGGTTGTCCAATGGCTTTTAGCTCTGGTAGTTCAAGTGTTCTGAGAAATTCAGAGACATCGCCTTTTTTATGAAGAACCTGTGTTCCGCAGGCATCGGCTTTGGGGGCGAGCAGTTCGATCCCCATACGAGCGCCATCTTTCTTAAACTGTTTTACCCAACGAATAACGCCGATGCTCCAATGGCGTTTTGAGGCTTCCTGTATGCCTACTATTTCACCGGTTTTTACTTGAGGTGGAACATCTTGTCGCCAGGATAAACAAAATCCGCCAGGGCTTGTATTAACGATAGTGCATTTGTAAGAGGGGTATTTATCGGGTTTTTGACCATCACCTTCTTCTTGGAAAGACGCAATGTCAAATTCAATGCCTCCTTGTTTAGAAGACATGGCATGTGAGTTCGCTTCTACGTTCAACCCCCAGACATCACCGCTTTCAATGTTGTCTCGTCGATTGGTGGGGCCACTATTTAGAAAAGGGTTTGATTCATCGATATCTAAAATACTATCAGGCCCTTTGTCCGACATCATGGCAGCAAAATCGGCTTTGTCGGAGACAAAATAGTGTGTTGCGCTAAGGCCTAGGCACAGTGTTAGCTGGCCTGCTTCCTCTAACCGTGTGAACGCTCGCTCAGTGAGTACCCCCCATGCTTGAATGAGCTGCCGAATAAGGTCATTGGCAATGTTTTTGGGAACGCTAAAACTCTGGTCAGGGTGGGGTTGGTTAGAGGGTAGTTGTAATTGTACTCGTAAATGGTCTGATAACTCAGCTGCGTTGAGGTAGCGTAAATGATTGCCGTTGGTGTTTTCTCCAACCGCTGCCATTAGCGCATTGTAGATTGGCGGTGTGTCACTCAGCAGGTTAATCGTATAAAGGCTCTTTGCCTCACTATTGGACTCCATGGATGTATATTGTGTCCACGATTCTGTAGCATCAAAGACATGTTCGATTTGTTGCTGTCGAAGTTGGTTGGGCTTGCAAGTGGAGACCAGCAATAAGCGAAGGTAGATATCACTAATAGTGCTAACCGTTGGCGGTAAATTTTTGCTGGTATCTTCGCTAGGGCATTTAATGCTGGTATCAAGAATCTTGTATTGCTCAGAAATCATGTAGAGCAAGTGAGCTTCACGCCAGAAATTGGGTGGTGCAGGGTAGTACAACTGATAGCTTCGTAGCAATACGTGTGCATGCTCTGTTAATGCTCGGTGAATCGCTAGGGATGCGTCGCGCTTTGCTTCTCTGTCATTAACTTTGAGCCTAGGGAGCGCCTGCACAACGATAGCTTTATAACCTGTCGCTAAGTGGTTTTGCAGTGCTTGGGCTAGGTTGGCAATTTTACTTTCTTTAGGCGGAAGAATAACGGGTTTGTTAAGAAAGTGTTTTCCGAGGCTTTTACATACATAACGAATAGGCTCCCGGAGGATTTCTAACATTTGTAAACGGGTGTGTGAATCCGT
>MAAC01000704.1_pt1 | contig 14529 bp, 12 predicted proteins | sample 1115981 | NCBI WGS metagenome assembly MAAC01 (sample SAMN04961126, study PRJNA320927) | seawater metagenome | isolation source: sample BD02T64 sea water enriched with oil for 64 days | place: USA:Gulf of Mexico | collected 2013-07-27 | reverse complement strand
GCAAGAATTCCTGTACACTAGCGGCCCTGCGCGCAGTCAAACTCCATATTTTAAGCAGTTAAACGGTTCACCCTATGATTCAACTCAAATCAATTTCCCTTTATCAGGGTGATAAAAGCCTGATCAAAAATGGCGACTTCACGGCTCACCCTGGCTGGCATGTTGGCCTTACCGGTCGGAATGGGTGTGGAAAATCATCACTATTTTCTCTTTTAAGGGGAGAACTTCACCTTGATCATGGGGACTGCCTTATACCCAAGGACTGGGCTATCGCACATATGGCACAAGAGATTGATGCCTTAAACCGCCCTGCCATTGAGTTTGTTATCGATGGCGACAAACCATTGCGTGATTGGCAAGAAGCCCTTAGCAAAGCGGAAGCCGATGACAACAATCATCAAATCGCTCATATCCATCATGAGTTAGATAATATTGATGCCTACACAGCCGAATCAAAAGCCGCCAAATTACTTAGCGGACTAGGTTTCACACAAGAGCAATTTGTAATACCAGTACAGGAGTTCTCTGGGGGCTGGCGGATGCGACTTAACCTTGCCAAGACCTTGATGTGTCGTTCGGATTTATTGCTACTGGATGAACCAACCAACCATTTGGATTTAGACGCAATTCTCTGGTTAGAAGGCTGGCTAAAGCAGTACCCAGGAACACTGATGCTTATCTCTCATGACAGGGAATTTCTGGACAGCATCGTTCAGCATATAGTACATGTTGAAAATCAGACGTTAAATCACTACAAAGGTAATTACTCCAACTTTGAAGTACAGCGGGCAATGCATTTACAACAACAGCAATCTGCATTTGAAAAGCAGCAGCGAGAGGTTGCTCATATGCAAAAGTATATTGACCGATTTCGAGCCCAGGCTACCAAAGCACGGCAGGCGCAAAGCCGATTAAAAGCCCTTGATCGTCTAGAGCGTATTGCCCCCGCCCACATAGACTCGCCATTTACCTTTCATTTTAAAACGCCAGACAATATGTCTGATCCATTGTTGACGATCCACAATGCTAGCGCGGGTTACGGGGACACAGAAATACTCTCCAAGATAAAACTTGAACTCAGCCCAAGCTCTCGTATCGGTTTACTTGGCCCTAATGGCGCGGGAAAATCTACCTTAATCAAAACCCTGGTTGGTGATCTTGAATTATTAAAGGGTGACAAAACCGTCGGTGAACATTGTCGCATTGGATATTTCGCTCAACATCAACTTGACCAGTTAGATCCTGACGCCTGCGCATTAATACAATTACAACGCTTAACGCCTACAACATCCGAAGCGATTTTACGAAAGTACTTAGGCAGTTTTGACTTTATGGGCGACCAAGTACTCGACCCTATTGGACGTTTCTCTGGCGGTGAAAAAGCCCGCTTAGCATTAGCACTCATCATTTGGGAAAAGCCCAATCTCTTGTTGTTAGATGAACCCACTAACCACTTGGATTTAGAGATGCGCCACGCACTAACAATGGCTCTTCAAACCTTTGAAGGTGCTCTGCTGATTGTATCTCACGATCGACATTTAATTCGTAGCGTTACCGACACGCTATACCTTGTCGCCAACGGTGTGGCAGACGAATTTAAGGGAGACTTAGAAGACTACTCGCAGTGGCTAACTGATTTTAGAAGTGGGCAAAAACAACCAACCCAAAACAGTGACAATCCTAATAACCCGACTAACGAACCTAAAACGGACAAAAAAGCTGAGCGACAAAAAGCAGCCGAGCTACGCAAGCATCTTGCGCCGCTAAAGAAAAAGGCTGACAAAGCTGAAAAAGCCATGGATAAAGCCCAGCAAGAAAAGGACAACATCGAACAACAGCTAGCAGACCCAACAATCTATGACAGCGAAAACAAAAAGCAACTTACTACACTGCTTAAACAGCAAGGGGAACTAAACCTACAGCTAGAAGCATTCGAGCTTGAATGGATGGAAGCGACAGAAGCCATGGAAGAATTAGCAGTATCATTAAACGACAATTAATCTCGTCATTCACAAAATACCAAGCCCCTCCTTCCCAATCCCTTAATCTTGAGTCACAACAAATAGAAACTACGAGTTTCGGCATTTCTATTACATCTTGATTGAGGGATCAGAATGACAATAACAACACACCCGCCCAATCAGTGCAAACATCAATCGCCTAAAAGACAGGCAGCAATCACCTCACCCTGCCCTATCATTTTATCGTCGAGAACATGGGACGATAGTTCATAAAACTTTTGTTAGTAAATTGATGAGCCAGGTAAAAAACGAATTCATTTTTCTAGCAAAATGAAAAATACAGAAGAAAATCACTACCAGATCATGACATATTTTTTCGGTCTTTCCGTTATTCATACTCTTTAGGTTAGATATCTTGTTTTTTTCATGCGTAAAAACCTGGTTTACATCAAAAAAAGGGAGTTCTTAATATTATTTTTTGTTTCCTAATTAAGGGCTTCATTTACAAAAAACAAACATAACTAGGGGTCAAACAGTCCAGTAAATACAAAAATGTGAGCTGACTCTCAGGTTCTCCGTTTTTTTGTTTCAGTTGTGTGACATGACTAATCAGTCCGTTTTTTTGGTTATATTTTCTAGATTGTTTATTCTATTTTTCAACTAGATAATCCCCTCGTCTTCTGGTCATCGTTGATTTATATCAATGCGATTAATAGAAAAAATATTTCGCACAAAATAGGAAGTGCCATGTCTTTGAGCTTTGAAAAAGGGTCAAAAGTATTTGCGTTATCTCATGCTGGGATGTTTTGAGCTCTAGTGAGCTTTTCAGAATTTTCAATTAGTGTGACTAATACAATCAGTCACTGCTTGTAAACATTTTATAAGCCAAAAATTAGCTAGCATCGTAAGAAAGTAGAAATACTCGGTGCTTTTAAACAGAGAGATAATGATGATTGATTCAAAATACAGAAATAAAAATCTACAGGTTTTCAATAACGATACTGTCGTTACTGAAGGTTGGTATTGGGCATTACAATCAAGGGAATTGAAAATAGGCAAGGCGAAGGCTGTTCGTTTAAGTGGAAAAGATTTAGCGATATTTCGCACTGAAAGTGGAAAGGTTGTTGCGATGGATGCTTACTGCCCTCATCGCGGCGCACATTTGGCTGGCGGCACCGTTGAAGGTGAAGCGCTACGTTGTTACTACCACCACTGGAAGTTCAATGAAGATGGCAAGTGTGTTGATGTTCCTTGTTTGAAAAAAGCGCCAAAAGCTGAGGTTTCAACCTACCCTACTGAAGATCACTATGGCTTGATTTGGGTATGGGTCGGTCAAGGGCAGCCACATGAATTACCGATTGTTCCTGATCTTGAAGGTCATGATGTTGATGTAACTTTTGCCAAACCGTACGTCAAGAACTGTCATCCTAATATTGTGATGAGTGATGCTATTGATGTTCAACACTTTCGATCAGTACACCGAATCCCAGGAAACATTCTACATATCGAAGGCAGAAAAATTAATGACAACACGTTACGTTATGACAACGTGGCAGCTATGCCTACAGACACCGTCATTGGCCGCTTATTAGCACCGTTTTATAAAAAACAACTTACATACTCTTTGTGTTATTGGGGAGGGTGTGCTGGTTCGGTAACAGTAGGGCCTGATTTTCAACGATATCATATAATCTACGCCAACCGTTTAGGGGATAATGGCGTTTCAGAAGGGCAAGTCATTCTATTAACCAAGAGAAGTAAGAATGCGCTTGGAAGAATTTATGGAAAGGCTCTTCTTGGTGCAACCCGCATCGTGTCGGATTACTTCGCAAACGGAGACACGCCTCAGTTTGATTCCATTAAATTTGATTTTAAAACGCCGATTAAAGACGATAAAACCATTCTAACGTTTATGAGTCATGTTGAAGGGTTACCTGTAGCTGATTGGGGTTTTAGTAAGCCAAATAAAATAAACAGCGTTGATTTGTCGCCTGCTTCTAAGAGTAAAGAAACAGAGGACGAAGCATGCACGATATCTTAAAAGGAAAAATCGTACCGGTTTCATCGCTGAATTCATCCGATCGTTCCGCTATGTATGGTTTGATGGAATGTTACTACGACAATATTGAGTGGGAACGTTTTAACAGTGATCTAGATGAAAAGAAAGATGTCATCTTATTGCTAGCCGGGAAAGGCGAAGACATAAAGGGTTTTTCTACCTTAATGCACGTTGAAACGGTTGTTAATGGCCGAAAATCTAGGGCTATTTTCAGTGGTGATACCGTAGTTGACGAAGCTTACTGGGGACAGAGAATCCTAGGTCGTATGTTCTTAAGTTATCTGTTTACACAGAAGATAAAGCACCCTCTTTTACCTCTTTATTGGTTGTTAATCAGTAAGGGCTATAAGACCTATTTGCTAATGGCAAATAACTTTATCGAACACTACCCACGACATGAGAAGCCGACGCCTAAGAACAAGCAGAAGCTCATCGATGGTTTTGCGACGCAGTTATTTGGTAAGAGTTATTGCGAAGAGTCTGGGTGCTGCCGATTCCCCGAATCTTTAGGGCAGCTTCGTGAAGGCGTGGCGCCTCTGGAAAAGGAAGAAGTTGATGGCAATTCACGCATTCAATTCTTCTTGGAAAACAATCCAGGTTGGATTGACGGTGAAGAATTAGTTTGTCTGGCTCGCATGAGTTGGTCCATGCCTGTTTCATACTTAGCAAAATCTTGGTGGAAGCTAGTAGCTGCACCATTGGTTAAACAACCGACAAGTCCGCAGGCGTCTGTCGATAGCAAGTTGGAGCATCAGTCGTGAGGTTGACTCAATCAACTGATCGCATTGGTGATGAACAAAAAACCGTGCTTATCACAGGGTGTTCGTCAGGATTTGGAAAGCTCCTAGTGCGTGCTTTTTTACAGGATGGCTGGCGTGTGGTAGCAACCATGCGTCAGGCTGATACTCGTATTGAATTGTTTTCTGACGAAATTCAGCGATATGGCAACAATCTTATCGTAGAAACCCTAGATGTAACCTCTAGTGAAGACAGGGATAACATCACAAAGAAAATCGCGAATATCGGAAACCAAACCTTGGATTGTTTGATTAATAACGCGGGTTACGCACTACTTGGTGCTTTAGAGGATTGTAGTGAAACCCAGTTGCGTGAACAGTATGAAGTTAACTTGGTAGCGCCTGTATTACTTACTAGAGCAATGCTGCCTTTTCTGCGCGCTTCAAAAGGCTCGGTTATCAATATTTCATCAATCATGAGTTTTGTCGGTTTTCCAATGTCTTCAGCTTACTGCAGTAGCAAAGCAGGCTTGAGCATGGTATCTGAATCCCTGAAGCACGAGCTAGAACCTCTAGGGTTACGAGTTCATTCGGTAGAACCAGGTGGGTTTAGAACGGGCTTTGCAGACAATAGTCAGTGGGGAAATAAAAATAACGAGGCGTATATGGAGCGAACTTCTCGCTTCCATCAATTGCAGAATAAGTTAGGTACTGGTAAAGGAAAAGATCCTAGCCCAGTAGTAGAACGAGTCCTTACTTTAGCAAATGGTGGTAATGGAACGCTGCGCAACCATGTAGGTCGCGACGCATGGGTTTCGAATGTTATACAAAAGGCGCTTCCTAACGAAGTACGCCTTAAAGTAATGAGCCTCTTGTTTAAACGATTATTTAATTAATACGCTGAATATAGTGACTCAGAGTCTAACGGAGAAAACAGTGACTGCACCTACAATGCAAATAAATGCCGGTTTAACGATGCCTGGCCTTGCCTCTGAGCACAGGCTGCAAGCAATGCTAAACGGAGCAGCCAAGAAGCAATTAGGAGAACGGTTAGCACTTGAGGTGGAGCCACCTTTATGGACTGCTGAATTTTTCAAATTGGCACAAACGGATTTATTTCTAGCGGCTAGTGTCAGTGAGCGTGACGAGATATTGATGTTATGTAGTCGCTCTCTTGTTGAAGAGGCGCTGTTGATAGAAAAGTGTGGCATGGCATTTGGTGCAAAAATGTCAGCTCTGTCGGAAAGTACTGAGGAGCGAATGTTCTATAACTTGATGGCTGGTGAAGAAGCCGTTCACTATCATCAAGTACGTCAATTTGTACCCAATAACGGAGAGGATGTTGCCCCAAACGCATTTCATCACCTTCTAGCACGACTGATTGAAAATGGTGACCGGGATAGTTTGGGTTTTATTATTCAAGTTGTACTCGAAGGGTGGGGAATTAGCCACTACAAAACGCTTGCCGAAAATACGTTAAGTCAAAAATTTAGTATTGAATTAAAAGAGATATTAAAAGATGAGTCACGACACCACGGTACTGGCGTAATCCTTTCCAGGGAACGAACATTTGGTATTGAGAGTATTGAGTACTCGGTGAAGGTGTTGGTTGAATTTTTACAGATGATTCAGCTCGGGTCGCAAGCGGTTCTTGGCGCTGTACTAAGCGTGCTTGGCGAATTGAAAAAAGAACAAAAAATCACACTATTAGAACAACTGGATAGTGTAAAGGATAGCGCAGAAACACTTCAAAAATTGCGTTCGTTAATGATACTTAATGGTGGAGAAGATATCGTATCACGATTAGATGTCCTCCATTGTTTTACTCCCTATTTAGCAGAGGATTGCTTGTGAGCACACAATTACCTAGAGATCCATCCCCATTAAGTTTGGACTTAAAAACCTCAAAAAAAATTGAGATTAATCATCGCCGGAATACGGAAGATGATCATACTCAACTGCTTGATGCGTGTGCAAAAACCTTTAACTATGCCGATTGCAAAGGTGAGAATTGGAATCCAGAAAAGTTCTCACTCCTGTTTAATACACCGCTATGGGATCAATCTACTGCCTCTCAGCGAGTAATTCTCAATCAGTTGTATTGGGTTGCCTATTATTCTCAGATAATATCCGCAGAGATTGCGACGATATTTTATAATCAAACCAGCGCAGCAGGCTTATACGGTCTGAATGACTTTCGCGGCGTGTGCGATATGCTTGATTTAGAGTCCGCTCAAGAGCGAGCTCATATAAACGCTTTTTTCACAGTATCAGAAAAAGTGGAAGAAGAACTCTTTGGTGAACGTGTATTTTCTTATGATATGCGTAACCCCTATGCGCAAACAATGATTTTTCCGGATACCAATCACCTGAAAAATCTATGGCGTTCAATGCAACTTCGTTCATATGCATTACTGTCTTCAGGTAGTGCATTTATTGCTTCTCAATATTTTACCGTTCGTGGATTACGTACATTGAATGGGAAAATGGTTCAGCAACGCTTGAGCCAGTATTATCAGAAACACCCTGACCAGGCCAATGCACCGGTTCCTTCCTTAATAAGCTATTACCATTTTATGGATGAGTCTTACCACTTTAATAGCTCCTGTATCATCGGACACGATGTTATTCGATCCTTGCCTGAACCTACACCGTTCGAAAAAATGGTGGGTAATATGAGCATTGTAGGATGCCAGCGTGACCACAGTAATTTCTCAACGGTAGTTAACGGCCTATTTTGGTATGAACCGGCTCTTTTTGAGCCTATTTATAAAATATTGCGCAGCGATATCTTTAATATGTCGGATAAAGAAGCGCTACACATGATGAAGAGCTGTTTCTGTGAAGAAAACCAGGCAGTTCATGATTCGTTTGACACGACGAATTTAGCCATCGAATCTTACAAAAAATACCTAGAACCATTGAGTTACGTAAATCAATCGAACAAGAATCTTTCTGTTATGAAAAAAATGAATATTCAAAAATATTTGAATACCAATAGAAAGGAAATGCGGAATTTCACTCCTCCGACAACGTTAACGCGTCACCGTAATTCGCCGATAATCTTGTCGTAATATTTTACCTAAGTAGTAATCAACCAAAGCAGTAATTAACGTAAGTAGCGTGGAAATAACCATGGGTAGTGAAAATAACAAACATGTAGTGTCGTTCTTCGACCCGGCCTTCGAGCCGCTTTCCATCGATCGTGGTGAAATGTTGTCTGAGGTGCTAGATGCCTCCAACTCACCGTTACTTTTCGGGTGTAGAACAGGAATCTGTGGCACTTGCGTTATCGAAGTTGAAGGTGAATTGCCAGAGGCAGATGACGAAGAAAAAGAACTTTTGGAAATTTATGCGCCAGATAATCCGAAAGCTCGTTTGGCTTGTCAGATTGAATTAAACAGTGATCTTCGTGTTCGACCATTGAATTTCGAATAATCTGTATACAAAGTTATTATAGGTAGGGTGTTAGATAATGGACGTTAAAGATTTTTGGTATGTTGTTGCCGAAAGCCGTGACTTGAAGAAAGATCAGGTACTTGCTCGTAAAGTTATGGGAGAATGGTTAGCCGTTTTCCGTGATGAAAATGGGAAAGTCGTTGTTATGCAGGATCGCTGTAAGCATCGTGCAGCTCAGCTATCTCGCGGCAAAGTATGTCATGGAAAACTGGAATGTCCTTATCATGGCTGGGTCTACGGTAAAGAGGGTCACGTTGTTGCCGTTCCATCAGAAGGTGACAACTTTAAGCAAACGGCCACGCGTAAAGGACATACCTATATAACGTGTGAAGTTGATGACTACATTTACGTTTGTTTGGCAGAAAGCGGGACGACTGAAGAAAAGCCCTTTGTGATGCGCCATTACAAAGAAAAAGGATGGAAGACCATTCGGTTAGTTAATCACTTTGATAACAATGTCACCAATTGCGTAGAGAATTTTATTGATATACCTCATACGGTATATGTGCATCCCGGAATTTTCAGAAATCCTAGAAAGCAGAAGATTGACGTTGACGTGCAACGTATCAATGGTGCCGTTAAAGCGTCCTATCTTAACGAGACCGATAATTTTGGATGGTTTTCCAAAGCTCTGAATCCAAACGGTGGAAATATCCAGCATTCTGATGAATTTTTTATGCCTAACGTCAGCTGTGTTGAATATATTTTTGGTCCAAAAAGACACTTTATTATTACCTCACAATGCATTCCGTTAGAAAATGACGAAACCTTGGTTTATACCGATTTGACGTATAACTATGGTATTTGGAACACGTTGGCTGCACCTATCATACGCCGGCAAGGTCAGGCAATTATCGATCAAGATATCGACGCGCTAGCAAACCAAATGAAAGTCATAAAGAAATACGGTGATGACTTCTCCAATACATCGAATGATGTTATTCATGTTTGGGTTGAGTCTATCCAAAAAGAACTGGAAAAGGGACAAGATCCACGCCTATTACCAGAACGAAATAAACGTACAACGATGTTAGTGTAGCATCATGGAAATAATGAATACGCTATTCTCTCTACTTGAGTATTTTGAACCAAATACAATACTACTTGTAGTGGGATTCGACATTCTATTAATAGCAACATTTTGTCGTCGCGGCGGTTTCTCACTGCTTAAAAGGCGTAAAAAGGATGACTGGATTTTGGATATTTCAGGTTTGATTGTTCAGGGTATGGTTATTCCCTGGCTTCAAATTGTTATTGTTATTGCGTTGATGGCAACAGTGCTTCCTGATTTAGCAGGGAGCTTATCATGGCACCCGTTAGCCGCGTTTGTATTTTGTTTTGTCGTTGTGGATTACGGGTACTACTGGAATCATCGTTTGTTCCACAATAAGAAATTGTGGGCAATACATCAGGTGCATCATACAGCTTCACAAATGGACGTAATAACAACGTCACGTAACACCTTGTGGACAAGCATCTTTATCGTATACCTGTGGGTTAATGGGATAATGCTCTATCTATTGGCTGACCCTGTCGCCTACCTACTTGCAGTGACGTTAACGGCTGTTCTTGATCTGTGGCGCCATTCAAAATTACAGCCGACAGGGGCTCTTAAAACTATTTTAGGGTCAGTGTTGGTATTGCCAAATGACCATGCTTGGCATCATTCCCAAGACGTATATGACGTTAACTTTGGTGCGAACCTTAATGTATGGGATAAAATGCATGGTAGTTGGTATGTGAACGAATCGGAACCAGCTAAAATTGGGTTGGTTCTCGATATGTCTGTTGTTTCTAAATTATGGTGGCCTTTCCGATGACATTTTACGGTAAATTAATTTCTCTTTTCCCAATCCTTAATGTCACTCTTGTTCTATCGGCATTAATAGGATTTATCGTTGATCCGAGCTTATTCTACGGTTTGGAAACACTGTTTTTTATCTATCTGTTTCCTTTGATTTGTTTTCATTTGCATCAAATTATTTGTCCGCTAAATGAGGGGGAATCTGGTATTGGTTCAGGCTATTCCGCTTGGTACGGAACACATATGATTCAAAATATGCATATCACGTTTCCTATGTTTGAACGGGTCTTACGACTGATTCCTGGTGTGTTCTCCACGTGGCTGCGGCTGTGGGGGAGCGAGGTCGGGAAAAATATCCATTGGACAACACAGCTTGAATTGGCCGACAGAAGTTTACTAAAAATTGGTGATAATTGTGTTTTTGGATACAACGTTAAGATTTCAAGCCATGTAGTTAAGCTTAGCTCTAAATACGGAATGGCTGTCTACGTGAAACGTATATCCATTGGGAATAACTCACTTATTGGTGCTTTGACTGGAATGGCTCCTGGCGTTGTCGTAGAAGAAAACGCATTGGTTCCTGCTCAAAGTTCTCTTTATCCAGATACAGTGGTAGAGGGAAGAAAGAAAAAAGTGAAACCAACGCAAGTCAGTGAAGAAAGCTCGGAGTTGATGTGAGACGTATTCTTTATCATGCTGTTAAAGCTTATACATCACCATTGGCTAGGCGGTTCGATCGTGCGTTGAAAGATCCGATGCTAGCCCAGCAGCAGGTTCTTGAAAATATCGTTCAAGACCTAAAAAAAACCGAATACGGCGCTTTCTATAATGTAAATAGCGCTCGTGATTTTAGAAAATCGATACCATTGGTTAATTACGATGATATTAGCCATTGGATGCAACGTCAGCGTGAGGAGGAAGGCAATATAATGGTCGCATCTGATGTTGCTTTGTATGAAAAGACCTCTGGAAGCACCGGGCCACATAAGTATATCCCTTATACTACGGAGCTGCGTCGTAGCTTTACTCGTATGTTCTTGCTATGGGCGCATAATTTAATCGCGAACGTTGATGGCCTTGGAAACGGTAAGTTGTATTTTTCTGTATCCCCCAATTTTGATGAAGAGCGATTAACAGAGAAAGGCGTTCCCGTCGGATTAGAGAATGATGCAGATTACCTGGGGACAGTATGGCGGTGGGTGTTATCTCCCTTTATGTTGGCTGATCAGAGCCTAGGAAAAATACGCGACCCTGATGCATTCAAGCAGGCATTGTGTCTTTCGTTGTTACGTTGCGCCGAATTGGAGACGATCTCCGTTTGGAACCCTTCATTCTTAACGTTGGTCTTGCAATGGATAACGGATAACCGAGAGCGTGTGTTAAGCCAAATTGGTGATTCGCTAGATCATGATCGAAAGCTTGCGCTTGAAACAGAAATTATTGATTGGCAGCGAGTTTGGCCGCAATTGAAACTTATTTCTTGTTGGGCTGACGCAAATGCTAAGCCACTTGCCGAAAAGTTAAGGGAAAGTTTTCCTGACATTATCATACAAGGGAAAGGGCTGCTGGCTACTGAAGCACCTATGACTATTCCTATGGTGAATATTGAGGGCGGAGTTCCTCTAATTTCTGACACTTATTTCGAATTTTTAAAAGATGATGGTGAAAACGAAAATCACGGTGCAAGTGACCTAATCACGCTAGCGGATCTGAAAGACGGACAACGGTATGAGATCGTTGTTAGTCAACGCGGTGGCCTGTATCGGTATCGCATGGGCGACCAAGTAGAAGTGGTTGGAAAAATACATAACACACCAACGCTACGGTTTGTTGGTAGAAATAACAGAACAAGTGATTTGGTGGGTGAAAAACTAAATGAGAGTTTCGTTCGGGATGTGATCCAGTCTTTGCCCATAAAAAATGCTAGCTTTCAAAGCTTAATGGCAACAAGAAACCCTATCGATAAATATTTATTGGTGTTAGACCGCGAGGTAGATGACATTTCTGGCATTGAAAAGACGCTAGAGGAAGGGCTGCAGAAATCCTACCATTATCGCCACGCGCGCGCACTAGGTCAATTATCTGCTGCGAAGGTTGTGTCTGTGCCAGATATTGAGAGTGTTATATCGGATCATTCCTTAGAAAGTGGAAAATCATTAGGGGATATGAAGCAAAACTACTTAATGCTTTCTGATTCAAATTTAGAGAAAAGACTATTTGGTGAGCTTTAGTTTCTAAGATACACCAAATAAAGTATGTCACAAAAATTATTATCCCCCTCAAGTCATGTAGACCTGGTTGGATTTAGCTATTTATATATTAGGAGTTGTTTTAGATGGAATATTCGATTTGGGATAAAGATTTTTCCGCTTGGATTATCGCAGCGCGATCAAATCAAGTGACAAAGAAAAAAGTATATAAACGTAAATTGATGAAAAAAGAAATCGTACTTTTTCGAAATAATGATGGCGTCGTTTCTGCATTAAAGGATCAATGCCCTCATAAAGGTTTGCCTTTGTCACAAGGGAAAATGCGTGATGGCAATATCGTTTGTGGCTATCACGGCATGTCTTTTAATGGTTCTGGATCTTGCGTTAATGCCCCATGTTTATCCACTGACGAAACGTGTCCTTCTACTAAAGTCGATTCCTATACCGTTAAAGAACAGGACGGATGGGTTTGGTTTTTCTGGGGCAATGATCAAGAAGTGCTTGCTGAGGGGCCACCAAGTTTTCCACAAGATAAGAAGTTTCGTTGGTTTGAGCTTGAAAAACAAATAAAAGCCCAGCCACATTTTATCCTCGAAAACTCATTTGACTGTACCCACGCCTGTTTTGTACATAAAACTTTCTTTAGAGATGGACCTGTTCAGATGGCCAATGCCGAATTGGAAGAGACTGATTACGGTATGCGAGTCAAAACCACAGAAGAAGATGGTCGAAAGGTAAGAATTACAAAGTACCTTCCATGGAAAGCAAAAGAGGTATTTCACACTGATGAATATTTTAAGCCTTTTACTGCTTATGTGAATTATCACTTTGGTTTAGGTAAACACAGAATTATTCTTACCTGTAGCCCCGAAGATGAAGATACAACTCGGGTATTTACAAGAACCGGTGTGCAAGCGGGAATTTTCTCTGGTTTAGCTGCTTTCATTTTACGTTGGTTAACACCGGTCATTATTGCAGAGGATGTTGCTGCAATAGAAGGACAATCGCATTCATATAGAACACTTGGTGGACGTTATCAAGAATTGAGAAATGCTGATGTTCCTGCAATCTGGATGTTCAGTATCTACCGACGTTTTTTTGAAAAACGCCCTACCGGGGACAAACGACCTAAATCGGTTACCTACAAATTATGATTGATCAAGCGTATGACTTCATCATTCTAGGCGCGGGTACTAGCGGTTGTTTTTTGGCAGAAAAATTATCCCGCGATGAACACGTAAAGGTTCTACTTGTCGAAGCAGGCAATTTGAGTCGAAACCCCGTATTCTCCATGCCCGCTGGTTTTACGCAAACACTATTCGATAAAAAGTATAACTGGTGCTTTAATTCAGCACCGGAAGCTCAATTGAATGGTAGGGGAATCTATTGCCCAAGAGGCAAGGTTGTTGGCGGGTCAAGTATGATCAACGGCATGATCCACTCCATTGGACAGCAAGAAGATTATAATGGCTGGCTAAAAGAGGGGTTTTCCCTTTCCGATAGCCAAGGGGTTATGTCAAAGTTCGATGAATTATTTCCCGAAGGCGATGGGATCACTAGAGCCCAGCCTCACCCCTTAGAGTCCGTATTCTTGTCTGCATGTAAAGAATCTGGTTTACCCTATTCGGATAAATTGCATGAGTCTCAGAGTATCAGCTCCGCTGGGCCTTATTATCATACAACGAAGAACGGCAGACGGAACGGTGTCACGTCAATTTTGCCCGTTCTTCGTGAACGAAAAAACGTTGTATTGTTAACGCATACCCACATCGACAAACTGCAGATTAAAAATGATAGGGTTGTTCAAGTTAATGCGATCTACCGTGGAAATAAAACGCGTAATATTAAAGTAACAGGTGAGTTGATTCTCAGCTTGGGGGCTATTGGATCACCCGCAGTACTTCAGCGATCGGGAATTGGCTCTCATGATACGTTGAAGAAAGCAGGTGTTGAAACAGTAATCGACTTGCCTACTGGCGAGAATCTTCAAGATCACCTGCTTATTAAAAGAACCTATAAACTTTCAGGCATGCGTACCTATAATAGCGATGCTTCCGGAGTGTCTCTAGCGAAAACGTTGTGGGACTATTCGGTTAATCGAAAAGGGCCATTGATAGGAGGCGCCTCGAGCTTAGGTGCGTTTATTTCAGTCGGTGACCAGGAGCTTCCTGACACCCAGGTGTTCTTCTCTTATGGTAGTGGAAAAAATTCTACTAAAGCCCTCGTCGTTGATTCTTTCGACGCAATAACCATTGGGACTTACCAACTAAGGCCTGAAAGCCGAGGCAGCGTTTCCATT
>MAAC01000703.1_pt1 | contig 14530 bp, 12 predicted proteins | sample 1115981 | NCBI WGS metagenome assembly MAAC01 (sample SAMN04961126, study PRJNA320927) | seawater metagenome | isolation source: sample BD02T64 sea water enriched with oil for 64 days | place: USA:Gulf of Mexico | collected 2013-07-27 | reverse complement strand
GAATCCTCTCCTGAAGATGCTTCGTCGTTGGAAGATCCCACATTTTCAGAAAAAGCTTTGAAAAAATCCTGAGCCATTTTTTTTGCAGCAGAATCGACAAGTCTTGAACCTATCTGGGCAAGCTTACCACCAACTTTTGCGTTTACTGAGTAAGTCAAAAGGGTCTGCCCCTCTTGTTGCTCAAGAGAAACTTTTGCTTCTCCTTTTCCAAAGCCAGCAGCTCCACCTTTGCCCTCTCCTGTGAGGGTGTATCCGTTAGGAGCGTCTATATCGGACAAGGTAACATGACCTTTGAACTTGGCTTTAACGGGCCCAAATTTTGCGATAAGACTTGCTTGAAATTCTGTATTTGAGGTTTTTTCTACAGTTTCACAGCCAGGGATAGATTTTTTAAGGATTTCAGGATCATTCAGGGCCTCCCATACTTCATTTTGGGGGGCGGGAATGAGTTGCTGGCCTTCCATCTGCATAGGTACCTACCTGTCGAATAATTGTATATCTACGGTTTCTTCCTAAAGAGTGCTTGCTTTCATGCTACTTTAGAACGGTACATGGAATTATTCAGGTTAGAAGATCTTTTGTCATCCTCGTAAAATAATTAAGCCCTGAAAGTGTCGCAACTTTGCGACACAATTGGAAGTTAAATGCGAAGTGTCGAATGTGACTACTATTGAGAGCATTTTTATTGGTATTTCCTCAAAAGTATGCGGAATGAGTTAAACAATAGCAAGTTCATATGTGGGGTATATCTTCTGGCGCACTGTAAGATTGCGACATTCTGATTTACGATTAATTATTGGGGTGTAATGTTTTAAGTAACCATGTATCGGGCCGTATTGAATCAAAAAAATTGCCAACCGGAGGGGATCCGGTTGGCAAGTGGGGTGCGGAGACCTTGGGGGAAGATGCTAAGGTCTAATAGACGTTGTCTCGGCACCTGTGAGCATCGGGGTAAGATGCGCATGGATGAAGTTTGTATTTGCTGCCAAAACTCTCGAATTGATTTTCATAGCGTTCAATACAAGCTTCAAATTCTGTTGTAGATAACGGATTTCTTGAGAAGCTGAATGGCTGTTTACTGAAACAGAATCTGCATGGTTTGAACGATCCAGAGTTCTCAGGCCGTTTGGCAGGTTTGGTTTCAATTTTAGCGTCATGCATACTTCTCTATAATCAATTTATGATTGTAGTAAAGCAGCGGATCACTTAATAAAAGATTAATTTTACAATCTATGATTGTTTTGAGCTTGATTTTAGGTGAGCTTTACCCCGTGATTTCCTCAGGGAGAGGATGAGTTATTTCACCCTCTATATAGCCGTGAATTAGGCCTTAGGCGGTTCTGGTAAGGGCCAACACATATCGCGTTTTGAAAATACTCAAAGGGATAAACAAGCCACGAATGAGCTTGGCGAATAGTTTGTGCGCTTCTGCAGACCTCATTTTACGGCCTGTTTGGATGTGATGATTAACATCAGCAATCTTAATATCAAAAGCGGTTGTACTCATTTTGCGGTGTTCCATGAGACTTCTCCTCTGGTTTGTTTCCTTGTTATGAATATGTGCTCTTTTTCAAAAATGATAATAGCGCTTGTTCTATAATCATTGTTTCGTTTATTTTGATAATACGATGGATGTAATCAGTGATATGACAGTATTTGTTGAGGTGGCTCAGGCTGGTGGGATGACTGCGGCCGGGCGTAATCTCAACCTTTCAGCGGCAGTTGTAAGTAAACGGATTGCCAATCTCGAAGAGCGACTTGATGTTCGATTATTAAATCGTACAACGCGCAGATTAAGTCTGACGGATGATGGCGCCGGGTATTTCACACGATGCAAAGCTATTTTAGAAGATATCGCCGATGCCGAAGCTGCGCTCTCTGGGCTTGCTGGGCATGTGAAGGGTACACTTAAGATAACCGCGCCGTCTTCTTTTGGGCGCAAACATATCTCTCGCCTTTTGCCAGAATTTCTTAAGCAATATCCGGATGTTTCTATTCAAGTAAGCTTAACAGACCAGATCGTGGATATGATTCAGGCGGGCTTTGATCTGGCGATCCGCACTGGCGAGCTGCAAGACAGCAGCCTTATTGCGAGAAAGTTAAGTCCTGCAAGAAGGGTCATTTGTGCCTCGCGGGAATATCTATCCAAAGAAGGTGTCCCCGAACATCCAAGCGATCTAATCCATCATAATTGTTTGGTCCTGGGCTACCCCGGTGGCGTTCATGATCATTGGCATTTCAAAGGGCCGGAAGGGCAAATTGACGTCAAGGTGAAGGGTAATCTGGAAACCAACAATGGCGAGATATTACGGGACGCAAGCAAAGCGGGTATCGGGATTGCTATTAAATCGACATGGGATATTGCAGACGAATTGAAAGCCGGTGAACTCATTCCCATACTCAGGGAGTTCGAGCTGCCGAGTGCTGCAGTTTATGCACTCTACCCTAACCGGGAACACCTTCCTGCCAAAACAAGATCCTTCATCGAATTCCTTGAAAGCAAGTTCGGACGGGAACCCTATTGGGATAAGGGCATTAGCCTAAAAGATATCTAGCCGTACACAGAGCGGATTACACAGAGCGGATTACAGAGAGCGAGTTTATTCAGGCTGGAGCCGATAAAGGGCGCCATCATTTTCGTCGGTCAGTAAATAAAGCAGGTCATCAGGACCTTGCGTGATGGCTCGAATACGTCCGACTTCGTCTTCGAGCAACCATTCTTCATGCATAACTTGGTTGTTTTTCAATTCCTGTCGCACCAAAAGTTGAAACTTCAAAGCCGTGGTGAAGAGATTGCCTTGCCACGCAGGAAACGCTGCGCCGGAATAAAAGGTAATCCCTGATGGGGCTATCGAAGGGGTCCATTGGTGAATAGGTTGAGCCATGTCTGGATGATGGGTCCCTTCTCCAATTGAGCCGCCAATATATTCCTTTCCATAGGTAATGACAGGCCAGCCGTAATTTACACCAGGCATTATTCTGTTGATCTCATCACCTCCTCTGGGGCCGTGCTCGCTAACCCACATATCACCCGTTGAGGAGTGTAGAGAAAGGCCTTGAGGGTTTCTGTGGCCATAAGAATAAATTTCTGGCAAAGCATCGGTTCTGTTGAGAAAGGGGTTTAGAGCGGCAGCTTTCCCGTCTTCGGTTAATCGCAGAACCTTGCCGGCATGGAGGTCAAGACGTTGTGCATTGTGACGCTGGCCCCGGTCGCCGATGGTCATAAAGAGGAAACCATCGTGATCAAACAGAATACGTGAGCCATAGTGATGACTGGTCGTTGACTGGGTCTTGGCGATGAAAAGGGTTTGGATCTCTACTAAACTATCACCGTCAAGCCGAGCTCGAGCAAGAGCTGTGGTTGATCCTTTGGACAGGGCGTGACTATAGGTGAAATAGATGAGGCCGTTGGTTGCAAAATCGGGATGGATGGTAACGTCTAAAAGCCCGCCTTGGCCCTTCGCGTGAAGTTTCGGAAATCCTGTCAGGGACAGAGCACGGACTTTCCCTTGGCCGTATATCTTAAGGTTCCCATCTCGCTCCGTAATCAAAATTTGACCATCGGGAAGAAAGGTCATGCCCCAGGGGTGATCGAGATCATCGGCGAGAAGGACGACGTCAAAATTTGTCTTTTCGCTCTGAAATTGTCCGATAACCTCTTTGGAGATCGCCTTTCCAGATAAGGTAACTAGGTAAAATCCCGGGACAAGAATAAATGCTACCAGAAGGTATCTGTGCCTGTGAGAATACATTGGCATCTCTCCTGAAGTTATGAGCGTAACAATAATGGAGATCGACATTAAGGAGCTATGATAGGGGAAAAAGGTCTTTTCCAAAGCTCTTTTCGTTCAGATTGTCGTGAAGATAATTTTTCTTAGAATAAACACTAAGATTATTAAATTGTTGGAATCTCACTCTGGGCCTAAACCGAGTAAGTGCAGTGACGATCTTGGGTTTAGTCGGCTATGAGAGGAAAATCAGGATGATTAAAGCAAACGACGGAACGGTCAGCGACGTTCAAAAAAGAGCTCTGGGTGTATTTACAGCGGGCATCTCTAACGGAGAGTTTGGTTTTCCTCCTGAAACGCTCATAGCATTGGATCGAGGAAAAGGGGCAAAACTATGGGATACGGATGGTAAAGAATATCTGGATTTTTCCATCGGTTGGGGATCTTGCCTTGTTGGTCATGCCAGAGAAGAGGTTGTTGAAGCTGTAACCAAGCAGGCTGAAAAGGGTTCAAACTTTTCTTATCTCAATACACATGCTTTGAAGCTTGCCGAGGAAATACAGCGGATTTCTCCAGCGGCAGAGCGCCTGCGCTTTTGCGCTTCAGGAACTGAAGCAACCATGTATTGTCAGCGCCTCGCTCGGGCTTTTACTGGAAAAACAAAGATTCTGAAGTTTGAAGGCGCTTATCACGGGGCTAATGAAGCTGGGGTAACGTCTTTATTTCCACACAAAAACCTTGAGTTCCCAACTCCGGAGTTGACCTCTGCTGGCACGCCGATGGCACGAGAAAATTTGCTTATAGCACCCTATAATGATCTGGACAAAACAGCAGAGATCATCGAAGCCAGTAAAGATGAGATCGCAGGAATTCTTATGGAGCCCCTGCAACGCTGTACACCTCCACTTCCTGGGTTTTTAGAAGGCGTGCGTGCCTTGTGTGACAAACATGGTATCCCGCTTATCTTTGATGAGGTTGTAACAGGGTTTCGCCTCGCCTATGGCGGTGCCCAGGAAAAGTACGGTGTCATTCCTGACCTCGTTGCCTATGGTAAAGCTCTGGGTGGAGGCTATCCCATCGGAGCATTCGGGGGGCGTGTCGATATTATGGATCATGTGAACGAGCATTATATTGGTCAGGATAATTACGTTTGGATGGCTTCAACCTTGGGGGGGAATCCAATATCCACCTGTGCAGCGAACGCTGCTTTGTCGGTCTATCGAGAAGATAGGGTGTACGATAACCTCTATGCCCTCGGGGAGTACTTGCGAAGTGGTCTGCGTAAAATTATTGATCAGGCTGGTGAAGTTGCTCAGGTGATCGGAGATGGTCCGCTGGCTCAGATTGTCTTTACCGATCAACCGGTTTTTAATTATCGGACGACTGCCCTGGGAAACAAAAAGAAAGGTCGTGCCATGATGCTTGAGTTGTTCGAAAGAGGCATTTTTCTAAATCCTATGGGAACTAAACTCTACCTGTCTGTTGCTCATGATCGCACAATTTGTGATGAATTTCTTTCCCGATTTGAGGACAGTTTGAGCAGGGTTCGTGACGTCAGCTAGCATTCAAGGTGGCTGCTTGGGACTTTGATTTCTGGGCAGCCAACTATTTTTGGAACGGTTTAAGCATTTATTTAAACGCGAATAAAACGACATGATCACAAAAGATATATCTATTATGACTTGAAAGGGTCATAAAGGCACCATATTTTCACTTAAGGATGCATTCTTAAATATTGTGCTGGCTAAATGCTGTACTGAAGAATGTTGGGACTGTTTTGCGGTAAGTTTGGGTTTTTTTAATGATCCCGGAATAGTGGTTTCTATTTTTTTTAGATAAATATGATCTAATAGATTGATCGAAAGCGGTCAGCGGAGTATCAGAACGATAGAAATCCTGAGAGCTATATTGAGAGTGATTGATGAAAGAGTCAGAACGCATGCCTGAGATCGGTGATATTTTTTCTAAAAGGCACGCTTCTTATCAGGATTGGGTCGTTGTTGAGGTTTATAAGTCGACTATCGACGGTATTCAATACACCCGACTCCGAAATAAGGACATTGGCGATAAGTCTGTAAGTGCTGTTGAATTGACGCGGCGTGGTTCGGATTGGCTACGTAAAATTCCTGCTCAAACTTAAGCTCTTTTTGGTTAAGAGCTGCCTTCGATAGGCCCGCAGTTTTACTGCGGGCTTTTATTTTGTTCGAAATTTATCAGCTCATACATTTTCAGAATATATAGCCTCATAACTCTCCCTCTTTTGGTATGAGAAAGGCATGCGTTGCAGTTTTATCGACGAGGCGTTTTTGTGTCAGGTAGATGACAAAGATATGTTAAGCATCCAGCAATCTTTAGAGGGTCTTGATACGGCCATTAAGACTCCATAATTTCTGATTAGTTTAACAAAATTGTTCATTCAAATTAGAGGCTATCCCATGAAGGAAAAAACCCCCGAGAAGTTACCCGTCGTTGGCGAAGTATACTCCAAGAGAACGCGGTTCTTACAGGATTGGGTCGTAACGGATGTTTATAAATCCCATGTTGATGGGGTGATCTATGTGCGTTTGCAAAATCCCTTGATGGGGGAAAAGAATGTCGGCGCCGCAGAGCTTGTACGTCGCCGTTCAGATTGGTCAAGAAAGACCGTTGAAAACCCAAGCACTGATACCCTTTTGGATTTTTCAGTAAAGAACCAGAACGATGAGTTGATGCCCGTTGGTAAAGGTTAGGTTTTTGCTCTTATCGTTAAGTATTGATTTTGTTTGGTAATATAAGGTATCTGACGGTTAGGTGCTCCTGAGAATACCTGCATTTTGCCTAATCCTCAGCCGGGTTTTCCGTCTGCTCTGGGCTTCAGCATAATGGGCAGGAAGTGGATAACATAAAAGCCAAAGGCAATGGTCCATAAAAGTCCTGATAGGTGTAGTATTGGTACGGAAAGTGGCCCCTCATAAACACTTTGAGCCACGCGAAAAATTGCTGCAAAAGTTACTGATACGAGGGCAGAGGTCAGAAGGGTATTACTGACAAGTGGGCTGCCCGAGTGTCCCAAACCTGCTCTGATCATAACGACAAGTACTGTGGAGGCTATAGCACCGGTGGTCAGAGCATGTAGTGCTCCTTCCCAGAAATATCCATACTCATAAAGGCCGTATGATTTTAGGGCGAGGCCAACCGGAATCCAGAGATACCCTAGATGCATGGACCAGAGAAGTGGGTCGCGATGTGTGAGCCAGCCTTTCCAAAAATACAACCTGATCAGATGAGCTAAAGCGAGTACCAGACAATAGATTGCAAAAAATTCCGGCCAATCGCTCGAAACGAAGAGGTCACCAAGGACCATAAGGGCCGTTCCAAGAATGCAGATCATGCTTACTTTAGTTGGTGCAGAAACATCGACAATAACGCCCCGTTGTTGCAGAGCATTGCGAGTGAAAGCGGGCACGATCCGGCCCCCAATAATCGTAATCAGCAACAGCAAGATGGAAATGGATGCTTCCAGTATTGTCCGGGAGGAAATCTCGACAACGGCCATTTCAGACAGATAAAAGAACAGGTTACATAGAGCCAGTATCAAAAAAACACCTGGCAACATCAGATTCTTTTTATTGCCTGCTTTGTACAATACTCGCGCGGTCACTATCGCGAGGACGGGTAGAAAAAGAAGGTCAATTGCTGCGAGTATGGCAAAGGGAATAGATGTACCCACCCAAAGCGAAAGACGTCCCAAAAACCATAGTGAATATAGGCTGGCGAGAGGTAATCCGGACAAAGGAGAGGTGTTTGTCCAGTTGGGCATGGCTGTGAGAATAAACCCGGCGATAGCAGCGACGCCAAATCCGAAGAGCATTTCATGCCCATGAACGAGAGAAGGGGCGATGTAGCTATCGTATTCGAGATATCCTGTAAGAGTTAGAATCCATAAGCACAACACAAGCAGTGCATAAAAAGCACCGGATAGGAAGAAGGGCCGAAAGCCTGCCCGCCAAAAAGCGGGGGTGTCCGTACTCATTATCGCGTCCTTGTAATACTATCGATATACCAATTCAAATTAAGATATATATTATTTGCACCTTAATGTGAATGTGACACTAAAGCACAGAGATAACGGAGGTTATCTTGAGGCTGCGGTCTTTCATTCTGTGGGCGGAATTCCGAGCTGGATTTATATTGCTTGTGAATAGGTCACTTCGCGTTGCCCGTGGTATTCATCAAAGAGGGCGCTTACTGCTCTGACCAATGCTCTGGCGTCGTGTGGGATCTTAATCACGCCTTTGGTGTAGGTGGCGATACCATCATTTACGAAGGGCTTTATCGCTTCAAGTTCGTACTCAAATTCACCGAGTGTTGATCCGTATTCACTACAGATCTGGTTGAGATCGACTTTGTGATAGCACATAAGCTGTTCGATGATTGCAGCACGAATTTTATCTTGTCCTTTGAAGGGAATTGATTTTGTGACAGCAAACGTTCCGCTATCAATTGCTGCGCGGTAATTTCGGATTGGGACGATATTTTGCACGTGCCCATTGGGGAGCGATCCAATGGAAGATGCCCCAAAACCGATCATAGCTTCGGCTTTATCCGTTGTATAACCTTGGAAGTTTCTACGCAGACGGCCATTTTTGAAAGCAATGGCCATGGGGTCGTCTGGTTTGGCAAAATGATCTAGGCCAATGCGTACAAAACCATAGGTGCCAAGGAGTTCGGCAGCAGCTTCTTGTTGTTCAAATCTTTCGTTGAAATCGGGGAGAATTTCTTCGGGAAGTAATCTCTGGTGTGGTTTCAGTGTCGGGATGTGAGCATAGCCAAAAAGAGCGATCCTTTCCGGGGCCATATCCATCACTTTGCGGATGGTCTCCATAACGGATTCAACCGTCTGATAAGGCAGACCATACATGAGGTCCATGTTTATGCCGTGAACGCCACTTTCGTGAAGCCATTTGGCAACTTGAGACGTTTGTTCAATGGTCTGGATACGATTTATCGCTCGTTGAACCTTTTCCTGAACGTCCTGAACACCCAAACTGGCGCGATTAACACCGCTTTCAGCCCATGCCTCAATCGCTTGTTGGCTTATATCTCTGGGATCGATTTCAACCGCAATCTCGGCGTCACTGGTGAAGCTGAATGCTTTGTTGAAAGTTTGAAAAAGGTCGCGAACATCGTCGGGTTCAAGTATTGTTGGGCTGCCACCACCAAAGTGCATGTGGTTAACAGGGCGTCCTTTGCCCATGACATTTGCCGTCATGGTAATCTCTTTTCTCAAAGAGCCAAGATAATCGCGAATTGGTTTGTATTTTTGAGTGATTTTGGTGTGGCAACCACAAAACCAACAGAGACTATCGCAATAGGGAATGTGCGAATAGAGCGACAGGGGCATATCTTCTGGCACCGCCTTTAACCAGTCACAATAGGTGTCTGATGTGAAGTTCGGTTGAAAAAGATGTGCCGTGGGGTAGCTCGTATAGCGAGGAACCCCTTTGTCATATTTTTGTATGGTCTCTGTTTTCATACCCGTTGAATACTTGAGTAGATCACTCGGGTCCTTGATTTATGTCAAGTGGGCACCAAGGGTTTATATGGGGATTTATACCGGGTGAGTATCAAGCAGGGGCTTAGTCAGGATGGGTCAATATTAGGGGCGTTGGTATAATTTGATTTCTCGGTGATTTGCTGTTGGCGCATCCGAATATTTTTGGGCCATTTGCTTTTGATAAAAGCAAGTGTGGCTGAAATATCTTCATCACTTAAAGTTTCTTCAAAAGCGGGCATACGACTGTTAAAACCTTCTGGAGCGACAGAAGCACCACCGTATTTAGTTATTCGGAAGAGGACACTATCTGGATGATGCCAAGTATGACCATTTTCGTCATGGGGTGGGGCTGGTAGAGACCCGTCCGCAAGTGGTGAACGCCAATTTGGTTCTCCTTCGAGGTTCTCACCATGGCAGGACGCACACTGATTATTATATAGGCTCTGTCCCAATGCGATTTGTTGTTTGTTGCTGGAATCAGGATAGGGGAATGTTAATTTCGCCTTTTCCTCTCCATTTTGATTGTTACCTGATCCATTGTAATTAATTATAAAGTAAGTTGCCGCTAAGGTTGCGACTCCTAAAATCAGAATTCCGGACAGGGCTTTTTTCATAAAATCGTTTTTCTGGATCATTTTGTCTTCGCCAAGTCGCTTTACCGGGTGGATGTTCAGTAACTGATTGGCGAAACCATAGTTCTTCCAGTTGGGGGAAGCTCAAGAAGTAATTATGTAGATTTAAGATAAGTGATTGCTAATTGTAATGTTAAATAAATCTTATTTTTGCAATGCAGCATATATTGATTTTTCTTACTAAAGGGGTATTTTAACCCCAAGAAATAGAGAGATGAGAAGGTCCAATCGCCGCGTGAAGTCTGTAATGGATAATCGTTTTCAGCGAGATGGGCCCATCTGGAGAGAAGCATACCAGTCAGAGGAGACTAAATTGGCTCTTGGTAAGGACACACTGAATACCCGCCGCCAGCTCACCGCAAATGGCAAAACTTATGATTACTACAGTCTAGAGGAAGCTTCCAAGACACTTGGCGATATTTCACGCCTGCCGTTTTCTTTGAAAGTTCTTTTGGAAAATCTGCTGCGTTTCGAAGACGGTCGCAGTGTTAAGGTTGAAGATGTGAAGGCTATGGCTGGATGGTTGAAAGACCGTAGGTCTAACAGCGAAATAGCTTATCGTCCGGCACGTGTCCTCATGCAGGACTTTACAGGCGTTCCGGCTGTGGTTGATCTCGCAGCCATGCGTGAAGCCATGGTGGAAATGGGCGGTGATCCAAAAAAGATTAATCCACTCTCCCCTGTTGATCTTGTGATTGACCACTCTGTAATGGTCGATTCTTACGGTGGTCCAGACTCATTCCAGAAGAACGTTGATTTAGAATTTGAGCGCAATGGCGAGCGTTATGCTTTCTTGCGCTGGGGACAGACGGCCTTTGATAACTTCCGCGTTGTTCCTCCTGGAACTGGTATTTGCCATCAGGTAAACGTTGAAAATTTGGCGCAGGTGGTTTGGACCAAAGAAGAAGACGGTGTAACCACCGCTTATCCAGATACTCTTGTTGGTACGGATTCACACACCACCATGGTGAACGGTCTTTCCGTTCTAGGTTGGGGTGTCGGTGGTATCGAAGCTGAAGCCGCGATGCTTGGACAACCTGTTTCCATGGTGATCCCTGAAGTTGTCGGTATGAAGCTTAGTGGCAAAATGACGGAAGGCACAACGGCGACTGATTTGGTTCTAACCATTACTGAAATCCTTCGTGCGCATGGTGTTGTTGGCAAATTCGTCGAGTTCTATGGCTCTGGTTTGGATAACCTTACCCTTGCTGATCAAGCGACAATTGCAAACATGGCCCCAGAATATGGGGCGACTTGTGGTTTCTTCCCAATTGATGCCGAAACTATTCGGTATTTAACCTTTACCAGCCGTGATGCAGACCGTGTTGCGCTTGTGGAAGCTTATGCCAAAGCACAGGGCATGTGGCGTGATACTGATACGCCAGATCCTGTATTTACGTCTTCACTTGAACTTGATCTCTCCACTGTTGAGCCAAGCCTTGCTGGTCCAAAACGTCCTCAGGACCGTATCTCTCTTAGCAATCTTGCACCGAGATCAATTGAGCTCATTAAAGAAGCTGTCGACGATAAGGCAAATACGAGTGCCCCGGTTGAAGGCAAGGATTACGATCTAAACCATGGCGATGTGATGATTGCAGCGATTACCAGCTGTACCAACACGTCCAACCCTTCCGTTCTCATTGGAGCAGGTCTGGTTGCGAAGAAAGCTGTTGAGCTCGGCCTCCAGGTTAAGCCTTGGGTGAAAACGTCATTGGCGCCTGGGTCACAGGTTGTGACTGATTATCTCAAAAAAGCGGGTCTTCAAGATCACCTTAATACCCTTGGTTTTGATCTCGTGGGTTACGGTTGTACCACTTGTATCGGTAACTCTGGACCGCTTTCAGATGAACATATTGAGGCGATTGATAAAGAAGAGCTTCAGGTTGCAGCTGTTCTTTCTGGAAACCGTAACTTTGAAGGACGTGTGAGCCCACAGACACGTCTCAACTATCTGGCTTCACCGCCACTTGTTGTTGCTTATGCTCTTGCAGGTAACGTGACTATTGATCTTCTGAATGATCCTATCGGACAGGGTAAAGATGGTCAGGATGTTTACCTTAAAGATATCTGGCCTTCTTCGCATGAAATTGAAGAAATTTCTAGTTTTGCCGTGACGCCTCAGATGTTCAAGGACCGTTATGAGAACGTGTTCGAGGGTCCAGAAGAGTGGCGCAAAATTGAAACTGCGACTGGTTTGACGTATGATTGGAATGACCAGAGTACATATGTTCAGTACCCACCGTTCTTCCAGGGAATGAGTAAAGAAGCGGGAGAACTCAGTGATGTTTCAGGTGCCCGGCCTCTGTTGGTTTTGGCTGATAACATCACCACCGACCACATTTCTCCTGCCGGTGGTTTCGCCCAAAGCACCCCGGCCGGCCAGTATCTGCTGGACCGTCAGGTGCCTGTGCGCGAATTCAACTCCTACGGCTCGCGCCGCGGCAACCACGAGATCATGATGCGCGGCACCTTTGCCAATATTCGCATTAAGAACGAAATGCTCGCGGGTGTTGAAGGCGGTTATACCAACGGCCCCGATGGCAACCAGACCTCGATCTACGAGGCGGCGATGGCGCATCAGGCCAATGGCACTCCGCTGGTGGTGTTCGGTGGTGAACAGTACGGCGCCGGGTCTTCGCGTGACTGGGCCGCCAAAGGCACTGCGCTTCTGGGCGTCAAAGCGGTGATTGCTGAGAACTTCGAACGCATCCACCGCTCCAACCTGGTTGGCATGGGCGTGATCCCGTTTGAGTTCACCAATGGCGACTCGCGCAAATCTCTGGGTCTGACCGGCGAAGAAACCGTGTCGATCACCGGCCTCGAAGGCGACCTGAAACCGCTCTCCAACGTGCCCTGCACCATCACCATGGCCGACGGCACTGTGAAAGAGATCGAACTCAAGTGCCGCATCGATACCGCAGTCGAGATCGAATATATTGAGCACGGCGGCGTGTTGCACTACGTGCTGCGCAACCTGGCCAAGTCATAAAAGACGCGCCAGATCGCTGACAATTCAAAAAGCCCCGGTCACAATGGCCGGGGCTTTTTATTTGCCGATGCTTTCAAACAGTTTCGCCTTGCATCGCAGACGACTGGGAGCGGAATTTCTTTTGGACCGGCACCGCCGGGCTGCGCCTGACCTTCCCCACGGGAAGGCGCTTCACGCCTCCCCAAGCTCAGGCGCCGCCCTTTATCCAGACGCCCGCGCGATGTTCGGTGTCGACCACATGGATTACCGACGCGTCCATTTGATTGCGGGACACAAACACCAACAGTTTTAGTTCGCAGACGACGTGCTCCAGCCGCTTTCCTGCCGCCATCTCGCCAGAAACGCATTGTTTCCAATAGTTTTCTCGACCGGACACCCGGCGTTAACTATATCTGGTCCAGATAGAGCTATGAAAAATATTATTCGCCATATCCCGATGCCGACGATGCCTGTGTTTGAAATACTGGCCTTCGCCGTGATTATCCTGATCAGCACCCACAGCGGCTGATCCCAACGCTATGCAAAACGAAAAACACCCGCAGGCTGGTCATTAACCACGCTGCGGGTGTTTTGTATTTTGGCGGGCCACGTCCGAAAACTGTGTTGCTTAGCTTTGACCGCAAACAGGGTGCCAGATTCAGACCAGCGCCTGGACTTGGGCAAGCGTAAAGCGCCGTCCCAAGGGGAGGCGAGCCGTCCCGGAACTGATCCCGGGGATCATATCAGGTTGGAGCGGGCGGCGCCCTGCGGCCCGGCCCCACCGGAGCACCAAATCTTTCAGCTCAGAGCCGGCCAACCGCACCGGGCGCCCGGCTCTGCAGGCAGTGGGTATTGCCGCGACTGCGCTCTTCCGGACCGCTGCTGCGGCCGCGCTGGACTGCCCCAGGGGCCGTTACTGCGCGGCGGCAATCGCCGGACGAATGGTCTGTTTCAGCACTTTTTGGGTGATCGGCCCGGTATAGCGCAGCACCACCACACCCTCGCTGTTGATCAAGAACGTCTCCGGCAGGCCGATCAGCCCCCAGTCGCGCCCGGTCGCCCCCTCATCCATCCCCAGCGCGGTAAACGGATTGCTCAGCTCGTCCAGAAACGCCAGCGCCGGCGCGGTCTCATCTCTGTAATCGATGCCGTAAACCGGCAGCTCCGCGCTCAGTTCAATCAACTGCGCGTGTTCGGCACGGCAGGGCAGACACCAGCTGGCCCAATAGTTCACCAGCTTAAGCCCAGGCTGTCGCAGGGTCGCGTCGTCAAACTGCGGCAGATCGCCAAGCGCGGTCAGCTGCATCGGCGGCGTCTCCTGCCCCGCCTGCACGCCCTCGTTCTCCTGGCCCGTATGCACCGGTAGCACTGCGGTCGCTTTGTCGCGCATCAGCCCGACCGCCAGCACCGCAGTCAGCCCGGCAAAGACCAGAGGCATCGCCCACAAAACCGGTGAAATTTTTGCCATCCGTCCAGATCCTTTTTGTCGTTTAGCAATGTCCATATCGAGTTGAGTGAAAGCGGTAAAAATATCTTGCTGTTTCGATTGCGGAATTCCTAAGCCAGTATCGCTTATTCTAGCGATGAAAAGGAACGAGTTGTCTGATGAAACTTGTGTTTCAATCGCAATATTAACACTGCCATGATCGGTAAATTTTATTGCATT